>Ga0315277_10001601_pt1 | contig 32624 bp, 32 predicted proteins | sample YL17G05_15_MG_FD_203695 | JGI IMG/M metagenome (GOLD analysis project Ga0315277, IMG submission 203695) | Sediment microbial communities from Yellowstone Lake, YNP, Wyoming, USA - YL17G05_15 | ecosystem: Environmental > Aquatic > Freshwater > Lake > Sediment | place: USA: Wyoming | collected...
GTTTTAACTGCCGCAATATATGAAAAAAGGAAAACAAATGATATGCCGATCCTCTTCTGGAAATCCTTTGTTTTTAATGCAGATTCTAAGGGCTAATTATCAAAAATGAAAATTATGTGAGTTAAATTACCTACTCCTGTGGGATTTTCAAATCTTTTATTCTTCGATATAATGTAGGGAGACTGATCTTCAATGCCTGAGCAGTGGTTTCTTTATTGAAGTTGTGCTTTCGGAGTTCCGCAAGTATGTACTGGCGCTCGATGGTGTTCATGGCGGCTTCGAGTGAAGTGTAAGCGTCCCCGATATCTATGATGGAGCCGGCACGCAAAAACTCCGGAAGTTCGGCGGCCGTTATATAGGTACCGTCGCAGAATATGACTGCCCGTTCTATTATATTTTCAAGCTCACGAATTTCACCCTTCCACTCGTGCTGCATGAGTAGCTGCATGGCAGTGTTGTCGACAGCCTGAATGTCCTTCCGCATTTCCTGGCGGAACTTCTTTACAAAGTGATCAACGAGCAGAGGAATGTCCTCCTTCCGCTCCGCAAGAGACGGCAGTTTTATGTCAACCACATTTAACCTGTAAAAGAGGTCCTCGCGGAACCGGCTGTTTGCGACTTCCTTTTGAAGGTCCCTATTGGTGGCAACGATAAAGCGAACATCAACGGTGATGAAGGTTGACATCCCTACCGGTGTAATTTCCTTCGCCTCAATGGCACGAAGCAACTTTACCTGAAGCTGCATCGGCATTTCGCTTATCTCATCGAGAAACAGGGTTCCGCGGTCCGCAGCTTTGAAGTATCCCACCTTGTCTGCGACCGCTCCGGTGAACGCGCCTTTCTTGTGTCCGAAGAGCTCGCTTTCTATAAGGGTTTCTGGTATGGCTCCGCAATTTACAGTGATAAACGGTTCTTCATTTCGTTTACTGTTGTAGTGAATCGCTTTTGCCACTAGTTCCTTACCCGTACCGCTCTTTCCCGTAATCAGTACCGTGCTGTCGGTTGCAGAGACTTTCTGAATGAGATCGAAGACACGCTGCATCGGCAGACTTTTTCCCACGAGATTAGAAAAATTTGCTTCCTGTTGCAACTCCCTCCGCAGGAACTGATTCTCTAGCGCAAGTTTCTTGTGATCGAGAAGACGGCGTAGCTTCAACAGCAACTCATCAAATTCTATCGGCTTCAGGATATAATCGCTCGCACCTGCCCTCAGAGCAGCGATGGCTGTCTCGAGCGATCCGTACGCAGTTATGATAATAACCGCCGTCTGAGGATTCATCTGGACAACCCTTTCGAGCAATTCGATTCCCTTCATCTCCGGCATTTCCAGATCCGTAATGATCAGGTCGTATGATTCTGTGACGAGTTTCTGGTAAGCCACCTTTCCGTTTTCAGCTTCACCGACACTGTAACCTTCCTTCCGAAGGATAAATGATATAGACTCTCTTATTATCTGCTCGTCATCAACAACTAAAATTCGTTCCGACATGGCACTCTGATCTCTTTCTTTAAAGCCTCATAAAAAAACATGGTGAATTTACCCTTTACTCCGTAACGGCGCTGAACTGAAACGTCCTGCACAAAGGATTTGATAATAACCCACCCGAGCCGAATGACATCAAAAGGTGTATAACAATAAGCGTGCAGATGCCGTGAACGTCGTATTTTTAATTCAGCCGCGAATGGAATTGCATGCTACTTCCATCGGACCTGCATCATAGCAGGTTTGGTCCTCCTCACATTAAACGCATCTCAGGTAGAATACCTTCTGCAAATTACTTTTTTTGCACTGAATTCAAGGATTTTTTTAATTCTTTGTTATAATTTAATTATATTATGCATAAATTGCTAAAAATGATTTTTAATCCTGAGAAAGAGAGAAGGGGCTTCCTCATCGATGAGAATTTCCCGGCATACCTCCGATATCACATAATAATATAGAGAGGCGCGGCAGAGACTCTCCGGATGCGACGGAATACCCAAAAAAATACTGAAAAACGACAAAAGGTCGTTTCAGTCATGAGAATCGAGGGCCGAGGAAACGTATTTCCCATCATTTACAATTAATTTTCTTGTGGAATAGTATTTGTAAGTGTAGAAGCAGATATTAAAACAGGTTAGCCGTCACACAGTAACTCATAAGGATACATGTGAACAGTATTGAGAAGGAGAGACCGGCAGCTGGCATCATCGATCGCAGTCAGATTGATGCCCTCTTGGCAATATTACAAAAAAGGGGATACTCGGTCATCGGACCTCGAGTCCATGAAGGTGCGATTACCTACAAATCCATTACCTCAAGCGCAGACCTTCCAATCGGATGGAAGGAAGAACAGCGTGCCGGATCGTATCGTTTAACGAAGCGCAATGACGAAACGCTCTTTGGTTTCAACACCACTCCGCAATCGTGGAAGCAATTTCTCCATCCTCCTGTCAGCAAATTATGGCAGTCGGAAAAAAATGGCCAGCGGTACACCGAAATTCCCCGCAGCGACAAGCCGGTTAAATATGCATTCTTCGGCGTTCGTCCGTGCGACCTCGCGGCGATCAGCATCCTCGACACCGTCTTCCTCAAGGGTCCGTACACGGATACGAACTACCGCTCGCAGAGAAATTCTGCATTCACCGTTGTCGTAAATTGCAACCAGGCAGGCGGTACATGCTTCTGCGCCTCGATGAACACCGGTCCCAGAGCTTCAGGTCAGTTTGATCTTGCGCTGACCGAAATTCTCCAGGCACGCCGGCATTATTTTCTCGTCGAGATCGGCTCGGCAGCGGGAGCGGAGTTCATAAAGGATGTTCCTCATGGAACTGCCACGGAAGCTGATCTGACAGTCGCCGAGAATGCAGTTAACAACGCTCGCGACCGCATGGGTCGATCGGTCGATACGAGTGATCTACAGTCGCTCCTCTACCGCAATACCGATAACAAGCGATGGGCAGAAACTGCAAAGCGATGCATGACCTGTACAAATTGCACAATGGTTTGTCCTACCTGTTTTTGTACTACTATTGAGGACGTTACTGACCTCACCGGCAAGCAGGCTGAGAGGCTTCGCAAATGGGACTCCTGTTTTACGATGGAGTTTTCATACATTCACGGTGGAAGCATCAGATCATCAGTAATTGCACGGTACCGTCAGTGGCTGACTCACAAATTTGCCTACTGGCAAGACCAGTTCGGCACTTATGGATGCGTCGGATGTGGACGATGCATAACATGGTGTCCGGTTGGAATTGACGTCACGGAAGAAATACAATGTATTCGCAAATACGAACAAACTAATCAGTCCACTATTTCATCGAAGGAGAACCGATGATGGAAACATTAGAGCCAATCTTAATTGAACACCCGTTCTTGAAAGGACTCGATCCGAAGCATATCCAGCTGATTACCGGCTGTGCATCGAATATCCGCTTTGATGCGGGTCAGATCATTTTCCGGGAAGGGGAAGAAGCAGACCAGTTCTACATCATCCGGCAGGGAAAGGTCGCACTGCAGATTTATACACCTACTCACGGGTCGATCATCATCGACACGCTCACCGACCAAGATGTTCTGGGATGGTCGTGGCTTATTCCTCCCTACCAGTGGCGCTTTGATGCGGTAGCAATCGAACTGACGCGCGCGATCGCCCTCGACGGCAAGTGTCTCAGAACAAAATGCGAGGCAGATCACGACCTCGGCTACGAACTTCTCAAACGTTTCTCATCGATCGTTGATGAGCGTCTCGAATCAACCCGAATACGATTACTTGACGTATATGATAAAGATTGAAGAAAAAACAACAGCTAGTCCCGCTATTACGGAGATGACACCGATCTGGTTCCGTATAAAGCGGATGCAGAAAGAGACACACGATACATTTACCCTCGACCTTGAACCGCCGAACGGCGGATTCAGTTTTGCGCCGGGGCAGTTCAATATGCTCTACATGTTCGGCGTGGGGGAGGTCCCTATATCAATCAGCGGCGATACGTCGCAGCGCAACGTTCTCATTCACACGATCCGCGCCGTCGGCAGTGTCACGAAAGCCATGCAGCGTCTGAAGAAGGGGGATCATGTGGGTGTGCGCGGACCATTCGGAACGCATTGGCCTGCCGAGGAGTCGGCGGGGAACGACATCGTTATCGTAGCAGGCGGGATCGGTCTCGCACCTCTGCGCCCGTCCATTTACCACATCCTTGCGCACAGGGAGAAATACGGTCGCATAGTACTCCTGTACGGCGCCCGGACACCCAAAGACATCCTTTTCCGGAAGGAACTCGAAGGATGGCGTTCAAGATTCGATATGGAGGTTTTCGTGACGGTAGACCGTGCCCATACCGACTGGAAGGGTACTGTTGGCGTTGTTACGACGCTCATACCCCGGTCACACTTTGATCCGACGAACACCGTGGCAATGGTTTGCGGTCCGGAAATCATGATGCGGTTTACGGTTCAGGATCTTCATAAACGCGGCATACCGTTTGGAAATATATACATATCCATGGAACGCAACATGAAATGCGGCATCGGATTCTGCGGTCACTGCCAGTACGGCCCGTCGTTCATCTGCAAAGACGGACCTGTCTATCCCTATCCTGCGATCAAAGAATTGTTTGCAAAGAGAGAGATATAGCATGAAAAAAAATGAAAAACCGAAACTCGCCGTGTGGAAATTTTCTTCATGCGACGGGTGTCAGTTGAGCCTGCTCGATTGTGAAGATGAGCTTCTTGCAGTCGCCGGCGCGATCCATATAGCGAACTTTCCTGAAGCATCCCGCGCCGTCGTTAAAGGACCATACGATGTTTCACTAGTAGAGGGATCCATCACAACTCCGCATGATGCAGAACGAATTCACAGCATCCGGCGCCAATCGAAAGTTCTCATCACGATCGGCGCATGCGCAACGTCCGGCGGTATTCAGGCGCTCCGCAACTTCAAGGATGTCAAAGAATTCACATCCATAGTTTATGCAACACCTGAATATATTTCCACCCTCAGCAAATCGACACCGATTTCGGATCATATCCACGTAGATTATCAACTGCGCGGTTGTCCGATAGACAAATATCAGCTCGTCGAAGTGCTCAACGCATTTCTGAACAAGCGAAAGCCGAACATTTCACCGTATAGTGTGTGTGTTGAGTGCAAACGGCGCGGAATTACATGCCGCATGGTGGCTTTCGACCAGGTATGTCTAGGTCCTGTCACCCATGCCGGCTGTAATGCGCTGTGCCCTTCCTATGACAGGGGTTGTTTCGGCTGTTTCGGACCCAAGGAGACACCCAATACGTCATCTCTCGCTGAATTTCTCAGCACCCGCGGAATGAGTAACCGCGACATTGTCCGAACGTTCAGGGGAATTAACGCATACGCTGAAGCATTTCGTCTAGAAAGTGAAGCACATGAATAATAAGTCCACAAAGAACAAAGTTTTGAAGGTCGATTACCTCGCCCGCGTTGAAGGCGAGGGGGGGATGCTTGTAAAGATCAAAGGCGATCAGGTAACCGACGTGAAGTTTAAAATATTCGAACCCCCGCGTTTTTTTGAAGCTTTTATGCGCGGTCGCGATTACAGCGAAGCGCCCGACATTACAGCCCGCATCTGCGGTATCTGCCCGGTAGCTTACCAGACCAGCTCCTGCCAAGCAATGGAGGATGCTTTCGGAGTCAGGGTCGACGGCCACCTCCGCACACTGCGACGTCTTCTTTACTGCGGCGAGTGGATCGAAAGTCATGGACTCCACATATACATGCTCCACGCGCCTGATTTCCTCGGTTTTCAGGACGCGCTCCAAATTGCAGAAAAACATCCGCAGTTGGTGAAACGCGGTCTGGACATTAAAAAAATAGGAAACGAGCTTATGACCATAGTCGGCGGCCGTGAAATTCATCCTATTAATGTCAGAGTCGGCGGTTTCCACCGCACACCCACGGTAGAGGAATTGAAGCAAATGCTTCCAAAACTGAAGTGGGCACTCGATGCATCCCTCGAGACGGTGCAGTGGACATCAACATTCAAATTCCCCGACTTCGAGCAGGATTACGAGTATGTCTCCCTCCGTCATCCGGATGAGTATCCGATTACCGATGGCCGGCTGGTTTCAAATAAGGGATTAGATATCGCAGTTCAGGATTATGAGCAGCACTTCGCCGAAGAGCACGTCGCCCACGCGAATGCCCTTCATGCCGTTCATATCGGCTACGGACCTTACCATGTTGGACCGCTTGCCCGGTATAGTTTAAATTTTGATAAGCTGACTCCGAAGACGAAGAAAGCGGCAAAAGCTGCAGGCCTCGGACCGACATGTTTCAATCCGTTCAAGAGCATCATCGTTCGCAGCGTCGAGCTTGCGTATGCCTGTGAGGAATCGATACGTCTCATAGAATCATACAAAAGGCCCGAAGTACCGTACCTGAAAATAGAACCGAAAGCCGGAAAAGGGAGCGGGTGTTCGGAAGCGCCCCGCGGTATTCTTTATCACCGTTATCAGCTTGATAAGGATGGGACAATACTCGATGCGAAAATTGTTCCTCCAACCTCGCAAAACCAGAAGGTGATTGAGCGCGACCTGCTTAACTTTGTGAAAAAGAACATTACACTGAACCAGGAAACCCTCACATGGCAGTGCGAACAGGCGATCCGCAATTACGATCCCTGCATTTCGTGCGCGACCCATTTTCTGAAGTTAAAGATCGAAAGAGAATAAATGCAAAAAACGATGCCGGGCGGAAAAGAGGAAACTGAAAATTCCGACACCATTTGTATAATAGGCGTCGGAAACGAGTTCCGAAGCGACGACGGCATCGGTATCCACGTTGCGCGCAGACTGCGCAAGCTGAATCTTTCCCATATAGAGATTACCGACAACGTAAAAGACGGGATTGAGTTGATGGAGCTGTGGAAAAATAAGGAATATGTTATTGTCATAGACGCCGTGTCCACAGTCTCCGAACCCGGAATGATATACAGGTTCAATGCCTCCAAAAAACCGTTACCCGCCCGATTCGCTAACCGCTCTTCGCATACTTTCAGCGTTGCGGAAGCAATTGAACTTTCGCGGAAACTTTCACAGCTTCCCTCTAAACTAATAATTTACGGAATCGAGGGGAAGGATTTTTCACACGGCGAGGAATTATCCGATCAGGTGCAGAAGGTTTCCGGGTATGTAATTGACCTTATCCTTCAGGAAACCAAGCCGTCGGTTCAACATCTTATTCATACACGCTAATCCGTTACACAATCGTAATTTCTACTCGATAATATCAGCCGAATAGACTTGGATACGCGCGGAGGCTTCGTCCAGCTGATGTATTCTCCAAAGGGTGATAAGAGCGACTGGTACAATTTTTTCCTTTACAACTTCATCTCTTCAGACATCGAAGCTCTGCGGTATGAAACGATCGCGGCTAATTTTACGTACCTGCTGGCGCGGAATTTTAAGCTCTTGGGAGAGATAGGATACGATTTCGAACAAAGGAAGAGCGGTCTTACAATCGGTTTTACAACTGCTATGTAAAAAAAGAGCCTGACATGCAGTGTGCCTGTCAGGCTCGACTAAGTACTGTAGAATCAGAGACGCTTTATGCGGCTAGCGCTTCCTGCGCGACCTTCGTCAGCTCTTCCGGCGTGAATGGCTTCGGTATGAAGTTGTATGCGCCGGCTTTCGTAGCTTCAATTGCCGTTTCGATCGAAGCAAATCCTGTTACCATTACTACCGGCACATCAGGATAGTTCTTCTGCAACGATTCAAGTACTTCCATTCCTGTCTGCTTCGGCATCTTGAGGTCGAGGATAACGAGATCGTACTTGTGGAGCTTCATCTTCTGGAGCGCTGCATCCACATCGAACGCCTCTTCCACCGCACAGCTCTGCTTCGAGAGGATTCTGCGCACGCTTTGACACACGATCGGCTCGTCATCGATGACCAAGACTGAGTGCTTTGCAGTGGCGTCACGGCCAAACAGTGCAACTCGAGGCATATCGGATCGGCCGAGGCAGTTGACATACTCTGCACCTGTATATTTCTCGACTTCTCCAATACTGAAAGGCATGTCAACATCAATGAAGTCTGCAACGGGGCGCGTTACCCGGGTCACCGATTTTGCGCGTGCTTTCTCTTTCGCTTCAATCGGACATTCGTTCGGGCATTCCTGCCCCTGTAGAGCAACACGGCGGCATTCTCTCCGGCCCGTATGGCAGTATGCTTTATCGGCAACTTTCTTCGCGAGCGGAATGTCGGAATGGGTCAGAGCTTCTACATAATCTTTCGAAGTTGCCTTGGCAACTTCAGCTTCGCTGAACGGCATGTCAACATCGATCGCATCCGTAGACAGCTGCTCTGTTTCTGCGGGCTTTTTATCTTTCAGCTGCGCGGCTTTTTCTTTATGGCGCAGTAACACTTTTTCGGTAACTTCGTTCAGTTCATCGGGCGTGAACGGCTTGGGTAAATAGTGCGACGCACCCAGCTTTGTCGCATTAACAGCCGATTCGATCGACGCGTAACCGGTGATCATAATGACTTCAAGTTCAGGGTAGTGATCACGCACGATTTTCAACAGCTCCATACCGCTCGTCTTGGGCATCATTAAATCGGTGATGACAAGGTCAAACTGCAAATCGTTGATTTTCTTCACTGCTTCTTCAACGTTTAACGCGTTATCAACAGAGTATCCTTTTCTGGTTAATATCTTCTTGATACTCTGGCATACGGTTTCTTCGTCGTCCACTACTAAAATTCTCTCTGTTACCATTGTTGTACCCTTTCAGTTTTAAATTTACGTTTGCTTCATCATTCTGACTTGTATTCTTACAATGAACGTGCCAATCGATAACGAAGCCAAACCGAGAAGATCCCAACTCTATATCTGGCAAATGGTTAGGAGTGAAATAAATATTGTGAAACAGAAAAATGAAATGATGCAGAGGGAGGGCTAATTAGGAAAAACGCTGAAAACGATATGAAAAATGCAATTTAGGTGAATATTTTTCTTATACAGGTGCATATGTCATTATGCGGGAGAGCCGGGCTTTGCAATGCGGTACTTTCTCATGAGATTTTGGAAATTTGACCTTTGCATGTTGACCTCGCGCGCAGCTTTTGAAACATTCCAGTTATTACGGATGAGAGCTTCGGTCACAAATAGTTTTTCCAGCTCTTGGACCGATGCTTCGCGAATCTGTTTCTTCAGATTTTTCAGCTCCTCGCTGTCTCTGGGGACTATCGATTGAATCACCGAATCGCCGCGGAAAAGAGCGGCAGAAATATGAACAGGTTCAATCTCATTTCCCTCCACCAGGATAACCAGCCTTTCGAGAGCATGCTCAAGCTCGCGCACATTACCGGGCCAGTGATAGTTGATCAGCGCTTCCATCGCTTCTGTCTGTATCTGCGGGACCTCCCGTGAGATTTTTTCGCAGTGCTCTCTGAGAAAGTGAATAGCAAGCTCCGGAATATCTTCCCTTCGCTCACGGAGGGAAGGAAGTCTGACAGGGAACACATTGAGCCGGTAGTAAAGATCTTCGCGGAATTTCCCGACTGCAACAAGCTGCTTCAAATTCTGGTTAGTCGCAAAGATAAGTCTGACGTCGGCCGACTTGATGACAGTGCTTCCCACCGGCATATACTCCTTTTCCTGGAGAACGCGGAGGAGTCTTGCCTGTACTTCGATCGGCAGATTACCGATCTCATCCAGGAAGATGGTGCCGTTGTTGGCGGCTTCGAAAACTCCTGCCTTATCTGCAATCGCCCCGGTGAACGAGCCCTTAATGTGGCCGAAAAGTTCACTTTCCAGGAGGGTACTCGAGAGCGTCGAGAGGTCTACCGCGAAGTATTTTTCCTCCCGCCGCCTGCTTCTGTTGTGGATCGCCCGTGCTGTAAGGTCTTTTCCCGTACCGCTCTCTCCGATGATCAGGACAGTGCTGTCGGTGGGCGCAACTTTCTGGATAAGCTTGTAGAGTTCCTGCATTTTCGGACTTTTACCGATCAGTCCTTCGAAACCTTCTTCCAGAGAATATTGATACTCCTCCGTAGTCATTTGAATCAGCTTTCTTTTATCGAGTGCGCGTTCAAGCACTGCGAGCAGCTCATTTGGGGTAAACGGTTTTGGGAGAAAGTCGAAGGCGCCGCTCTTCATTGTTTCCACAGCTGAAGCGATGGTGGCGTAGCCGGTAATAACTACAACGACCGTCTGAGGATATTTCTGTTTTACCGTCTGCAGTACTTCCATTCCTCCTACGTCGATCATCTTCAGATCGGTGAAAACTACATCAAATGTTTCCACTTCCAGCAGCTGAAGGGCTTCTTTCCCGGATATTGCGTATCTCACTACATGCCCTGCACGTTTGAATATTTTCTCACAACTCTTGCAGATGACGAGTTCATCGTCGACTATGAGAATATTGGCTTCCATGACTACCCTGCCTCCTGCATACTCACGGGGAGCTTAATGGTGAAAGTTGTTCCCCCGCCCAAAACGCTATCAACATCAATATCGCCCCCGTGCTGTTCGATGATGCCGTAGCTGATCGAAAGCCCCAGACCTGTTCCCTGTTCCTTCGTGGTGAAGAACGGATCAAATATCTTTTCCTTCATATGATCCGGGATACCGGGCCCCGTATCGGTGAACTTCACGAAAATAGTATCCGCAGAGCGGGATAACTGCGACTCGATCCTCAATGATCCGCCTTTAGACATTGCTTCCGAAGCGTTGATGATGATGTTTATGAAAACCTGCTGAATCTGGTCTTTGTCAGCCATGATTTCGGGTATTGAATCGGAGAGAATTTTTTCTATTGCAACATTGCGGAACGAAGTCTGGTTGCGCACGAGTAGAATGATGTTATCGATGATGCTGTTAATATTGATGAGCTGTTTTTGCGGTTTTGTCTGTCGCGCAAAATCCAGGAGTCGTTTAACGATCTCCCTGCAGCGTATCGTTTCCTTGACGATTACATCAACATCCTCACGCCGCGGATCATCCTTCGCGAGGTCGTCGAGCAGTAAACTGCTGTTGGTCAGGATTCCCGTCAGAGGATTATTGATTTCGTGCGCGACGCCGGCAGCGAGTTTGCCGAGCGAAGCAAGTTTTTCCGAGCGGAACAACTGCGAATGGATTTTCTTAATTTCCTCCGTGCGCTCATTTACTTTCACTTCGAGGGTGCTCCCCCACTCTTCCAGTTCCTGCTTCTCCTTCTGAAGTTCTCTTGCCATCTGATTGATCGATGATGCAAGGTGTTCGATTTCCCTCGATGCTTCCACCGTGATTTCCTGCCGGTAGTTACCTTCCGCAATGGTGTTTGCCACTTCTTCTATCTTCTTCAGCGGTCTTGAAATTTTCTTCGCCTGATGTACGGCGATCAGAATAATGAGAACAATACCGCCGAGCGCGATGGCAAAAAACGTAATGAGCGTATTGCGGAGAATATCGTCAAACGGTTTCTTGAGTATGCCGACGTAGAGGATTCCGATGATTTTCCCGTCGATACCCCTGATAGGCTCGTAGGCGGTGATATACCAGGCATTGACCACAAAAGCCTCGCCGACGTACTGTTTCCCCAGCTCAAGAACTTCCCTGAAGACATCCTCGGAGACTAATGTCCCTATTGCGCGGCTTCCGTCCTGGTTTTTCACATTCGTTGAGATCCGCAGATCGTTCTGAAAGATGGTTGCCGTACCGATTTCCATACCTTTGTAGACTTCCCGCTCGTAAATTACTTCCTTCACCTTATCAACGATATCAAAGTTTCTGTTGAGCAGAACTCCGCCGAGCATAACACCTACGAACTTCCCGTCGTTAGTGAAAAGGGGAACTGCGGTTTTGATGACCATACCGGATGTTTCAATGTTTGATTGGCGGATTTTTGCTTTCGGCGTAGGAACCACTTCCATCATCGCCTGCATCGCAAGCTCCGGGGATTCGAGGGCGAGGTAATCCTTCGAGACGATGTCAGTTCCCATCACTACTCTCTGTGTCCGTAGGGCACGGGCAATGAACGGATCAGCAGTAAGAATGTCGCCGATAATACCCGGATTTTGCCCCCGGCCGATTACCTTTCCTTTTTCATCGACGATCGTGAGGATGTCAATATTCTCACGCCGGAGAGTTTTCTGCAAATCATCCTGTAGAAATTTTGTGTCCTTATCCGCAAGGGCTTTCACGACAAGGCTTCTGACAGCGGTGAGACGTGTGACATTTTCGATGTGAGATACTTTATTCCGGTAGATCTCTGCTGCAGAGTTCAAATCGGAAAGCGTTTTCGATTCTGCACGCATGATTACCTGATTGTAAATCAGCTTTACTCCGACAACGGTGGTGATGATGGCAGGTACAATGATCGCCATCGTGAAATTCAGGATGAGCTGAGACTGGATACTGCGTGCGGAAATTCTATGCATGGGAAGCTCGGGTTGTTCCACTCACTGGATAGTACTAAAATGCTCATTCAAATAAAAACGGATATTCAACCGTTAATGCAATAATCATTCCATCCCTTCCTGGTCATGATACCAAATCCTTCTAATTGTAGATAAGTGTATCGAAGTAATGACAGCGCGATAGATAATTTATAAAAAAGAGTAAAAGGTCTTTTTTATAAATACCACCAAACATGCATAAAAATCTTATTAAATCTGATAATTGCCATTACTTACATTCGCACAACTGAGAATAATTCATTGATTTTTCTATGAATTACAGGGAATTGCTGCAAATATATCTCATTTGTGCTGGCATAAAAGTTGTGAAAATTATGGTGACTCCATGAAATATATAGTGTAGTAGAAGGACCCCCTTTAAGCTCCGGGTCCTTCCACATCAGTTACTGCATGACGGTCATTGAGGTTTTCATTCAATAATATCGAATCCTCACATAATATCCCAGCTACGAATCGAGGGCTATTCTTATATGAGAGATTCCGTACCGCTATGCTGATGGGTGATTGTACAATTTACCCATAATTTATTATAATAAGGAAGATTGTTAACTCTCTGAATCGTCCTATGACTATCGATAGTCTAAAGTTCACTTTTAATCGAGCACTTTCGGGGTATATTCGAACCGAGGCTTTCCCGATACGAGAACTTTACTATTGCCGAGAGAGATCTTCCGTTCTACTCGAACCACCAAAAAAACTACCGCATTACCTCCTTAACACTCGCAACCATGTTACGCAACGGAAAAAGATGGTAGAGTTGTAATGATGGATTTGAATTTTTTAAAGAAGGGAAACAGAACAACACATTTCACCACCAAGCTTATTTTAAGCTTTCTGCTAATCGTTTTCATTATGAGTGCTGTTTTTAGTATCGTTGGTGTTCAGTTGATCGGTGACCGCATAGTATCAGAAGCTCAGGAGAGAGTTCGTACAGATCTCAATTCTGCTCGAGAGATTTTTTTGAATCATTTAGGCAAGATTTCAGATGAGATTCGCTTCGTATCTGACCGTACTTTTGTACGAAATGGTTCGGTATACAGGGACAGGGCAAACCTAACTGAAAAGCTCGAAGCAATAAGAAAGAGGGAGCAACTTGATGTGTTAACCATAACGGATAAAATCGGGACTGTACTTTTACGAACCACCAATCATGGTCTCATCGGTGATGACCAAAGTCATGACGAGATAGTAAGCACAGTTCTGAAAACCAGAAAACCCGAGTCATCAGCATCACTGATATCTGCTGAGGATCTACGAAAGGAATCTCCAAGTCTTGCTGAGAAGGCATATTTCAGTTTTATCTACACTCCCAAGGCGAGGGTTAGAGATGAACTGGGAGAGACATCTGGCCTGATGTTGGAAGCAGCGGCTCCAATTTTTGATTTTAACAACAAGTTTGTTGGAATATCCTACGGTAGTGTACTCCTTAACAGAAATTATGAGATTGTTGACAAGATAAAGGGAACCGTTTTTCAAAACATGATATATAACGGTAAGGACATTGGCACCGCCACACTCTTTTTGGATGACCTTCGGATCTCGACAAACGTTAAGAATGAAGATGGCTCAAGAGCAATCGGAACACGAGTTTCAGAGGATGTATATAACCAGGTAGTGGGGGAGGGGAAGCAATGGATAGGGCGAGCTTTTGTAGTGAACGATTGGTATATCACCGCCTATGAACCGATAAAAAACATAAACAAAAAAATAATAGGTATCCTCTATGTTGGTATACTGGAGGAAAAATATGTCGATATTCGAAATCGGACGATAGTCTTATTCTTGGTAATTACATTAATAGGTGCGCTTATTTCGATGACACTATCTTACATCATTACTCGAAAAATTTCCGGTTCTATCAAAAAGCTCGTTTACGCCTCCAGGGAAGTAGCTCATGGTAAATTAGATACGAAAGTTGAAATAAGATCTAAAGATGAATTATGGGAGCTGGCGGATTCTTTTAATCTTATGGCTTCTTCTTTGAAAAAAAGGGATGAACAGTTGAAAGAATTCACGAAGAAAAAAATTATGGAATCCGAGCGGCTGGCTATAGTTGGACAATTAGCTGCCGATGTGGCTCATGAAATAAATAATCCGCTCCAGGGTATAGTGGCTTATTCTCACCTGCTCTTAGAAAGAATGCCAGGTGAGAACTCGATGAAAGAACCCATACAAAAAATTGTAACCCAAGCCGACCGATGTACGGGTATCATCCGAGGGTTGCTAGATTTTTCTAGACAGCGTAAGCCTCAAAAAAAATCATCCGACATCAATCATATTTTACTAGAATGTGTCTCCTTAATGGAAAACCGGGCATTGTTTCACAATATTCAGGTTGTGAAAGATTTAAAAGAAAATCTACCCCAGGTAACCATAGATCCTTCGCAAATGCAACAGGTGTTTATAAATATGATTATCAATGCAGCAGAAGCTATGGATGAGAATGGACAATTAACATTGGCAACCAAATTTGATCCCCTGGAAAAATACATTGAAGTGGAGTTCAAAGATACAGGCCATGGAATCAGTGAGGAAAATATAGAGAGAATTTTTGACCCATTTTTTACTACGAAAGAAATTGGCCACGGAACAGGATTGGGATTAGCTATAAGTTTCGGTATCGTAAAAGAGCATTCGGGCACCATCTCTGTTGAAAGCGAAGTAGGCAAGGGAGCAATCTTTACCATCAGGTTACCGGCCAGAACAGAGGAGAGCGCATAGAAAGTGGAAACCAAATATAAAATACTCATTATCGATGATGAAGAGGTTGTACTGGATTCCTGTACCGAAATTTTAGCACTCAGCAACTATCAAATAGAAACTGCAGGGGATGGAACCCGCGGGCTGAAGCTAATGAAGGAGTTACAACCAGACCTTGTTATCGTTGATCTTAAAATGCCCGGAATATCCGGATTTGAGGTACTGGAAAATATCCATATCTTTGATCCGACAATTGTGACAATCGTCATTACTGGATACGCAACTGTGAGTTCAGCCGTGGAAGCTATGAAAAAGGGAGGATACGATTATCTTCCAAAACCTTTTACTCCTGATGAACTTCGGTTGATAACTCAGAGGGGGATTGAAAAAAGGAAATTAGTGTTGGAAACAATCGCACTTAGAAAAGAAAAGGATATGCTGAGGCAGAATTTCGCTACTATTGTTTCACATGAACTCAAGTCTCCTTTGAGCGCTGTCCAGCAAAATCTGTATGCATTAACGGCTGAACTGACCGGTAAATTGACAGACGATCAAAAGAACCGGTTTGAAAGGATGAAGTCTCGTATAGACGATCTTCTGAATATTATTCGTACATGGCTTAGAGTGATTACTGTCGACATCGAGAAGATTAAAGAAAACTTCCAGCCTGTTTCGGTCAACATATCGATTTCCAAGGCAATCGAGAGCGTCCAATCCCATGCAATGCGCAAAGATATTGAAATACTTACATCATCTGAAGAACCGTCAAGATTTGTTCTTGGAGATGAGGGAACGCTGGTAGAAGCTTTGGTAAATATCATTGGTAATGCTGTCAAATTTTCACGTGTAGGAAGTAAAATCATTGTTAAGGTCGAAGAAAAAGAAAATGACATTTTGATCTTTATAACGGACACTGGCGTGGGAATATCCAAGGAGGATTTACCATTCATTTTTGGTGATTTTTATACCGGAAAATCAGAACATACTGCAGAAAGGGGCAGCGGACTGGGATTAGCCATTACCCGACGTATTGTCGAGATTCATAATGGATCAATTTCAGTAGAAAGCGAGTTGGGAAAAGGTAGCACTTTTATAATCCGCTTGCCCTCATTTAAAAATAATTTACACAACCAGCTTACTCCGGATACTAAAACATATACAAATTCTTAAAAAGGAGTCGCTCGATGAATCAACAAATTAAATTATTAATAATTGACGACGATCCAGATTTTGTCGGGGGTCTCAAATCAATTCTCGAAGCTGCAAACTATATTGTTGATGCTGCTTACAACCCGAAAGATGGCTATAAAGCCCTGCAAACCAAACACTACGACATGTTATTGCTTGACATCATGATGGGGCGAGGTGCAGAGGGAATAATGTTGGCAAGAAAACTAAATAAGGATCCCAAATTGAGGGAAATCCCCGTGTTAATCATAACCGGCATGCGGGAGCAAATGGCTTTTCTCTTTCCCGGTCAGGCGGTCCACCCCCACCTTCTCCCTGTCGATGCACTTGTTGAGAAACCTGTAGAACCGACTTTACTACTTGAAAAAGTCAGTGCACTGCTGCAAGCTGCGAAAGCAAGAAAAACGCAAGCCAAATAAGAGGAAATTCTATGATACCAAAACCTTCATTCAGCGAAGAGATAGCCAGTCTATTATACAGTTCGCATGCGAATCCAATCAAGACTTGCATACAGTGTGGAACGTGCTCCGGCTCTTGCCCGGTGGCAAGATTCATGGATCATTCACCGCGCCGGATCATTGCAATGATCAATGCAGGTCTGAAAGACCGAGTACTCAACAGTAATACATACTGGTATTGCGCTTCCTGTTACTATTGTACCGTAAGATGTCCAAGGGGAATCGATATCGCAGAATTGATGTACGGACTAAAACGCTATTCTATTTGGAAGAACCAATATAAGGATGGGCTTGTTGGCCCTGTTTTTTCTGAAACCTTTGTGAAAACAATCTTAGGAAGCGGACGGTCATACGAACCTGTTTTAGCAACCTCCTATCTCTTTACTTTCGGCGTCCAGAAGTTCTTACAGGAAGCACAGACTGCTACGAACTTGATGCTGAAAGGGAGACTACCGGTTCTTCCTCCCAGGATAAAAAGACTTGAAAACTTTAAACGAATGATAAATAGGATTATCCCATTGCGGGGTGGCTCATGAAAAAGTATGCGTATTTCCCAGGCTGTTCCCTTGAAAAGATGGCGCTAAGTTATCACAATTCCACCGTTAAAACTATGGACAAGCTGGGTGTTGAACTCATAGAATTGGACGACTGGAATTGCTGTGGCGCCACCGCATATTTCCATGTCGATGAATTGCTTGCACATACACTTTGTGCCCGTAATCTTGCCATCGCTGAAAAAGAGAAGCTGGATCTGGTAGCTCCATGCAGCGGTTGCTACAAGAATATGTATTTTGCTCGTGCCCACCTTAAAAATGATCCAGACCTGGCAGAACATATCAACTATGCTCTTGAAGAAGACAATCTGCAATTTACTGGAAGCAGCGAAGTACGACACCTGATCGAAATCTTTGCCAATGATGTGGGAATAGCAGAAATCAAAACGAAAGTTACTCACCCGTTAGAAGACCTCCGTGTGGCTCCCTACTATGGATGCCAGATATTAAGACCGAAAAAAGCAAAAGAGGATGTCGAGCAACCGCGGTTCTTTGAAGACATTTTATCCGCCATCGGCGCCATACCTGTGGAATTTCCTCTCAGACTTAGCTGCTGCGGTGGTGCCTTAATCATTACAAGTCGCCAATCGGCACTCAGTATGGTGCGAAATCTGCTTCAGAGTGCCATCGATTCCGGTGCAAATGTCATCGCTACAGCTTGCCCACTTTGCCAGGTCAATTTAGAATGTTATCAGAAACAGGTCAACCAGGAATTCGGAACAGAACTTTCTATCCCGGTAATGTATTTTACGCAGCTTATAGGATTGGCATTTGGCATATCTCCAAAGAGTTTAGGTGTAGGAAGCGAATTGGTCTCCACTCGTCACTTAGTATCATATGCAGAAAAATAAGCCGGCTCTTGGCGGTCTATTAAGGAAGTATAAACTCCAGGAAGGAAACAATATATGGACATAGTAGTTTTCCTTAAAATGGTACCAGATGTCATCGAAGAATTAGTAATTGGAGACACCGGCAAGTCTCTCGATACTCAGTTCTTGAGGATGAAGTTAAGTGATCCTGATGACTACTCGTTAGAGGAGGGACTCATATTAAAAGAAAAGTATGGGGGAACCGTCACTGTGGTAGCGATGGAGGCTCCTGAGGTGGATGAGGTGCTATTTACTGCATTAGCAAAGGGCGCCGACCGTATTGTAAAAATCCCTGGAGATTGGACTGGTATACAAGCGCCCGGTATTGCAAAGTTACTTGCTTCCTATTTTTCTTCGACAAATCGCCAACTTAGTCCGGAGACATTAGTACTCTTAGGTTCTCAAGCAATAGACGATCTTGAGGGAGAAATTGCTCCTTACTTATCAGATATCCTCGGTATACCCTACATTGGAGTTATTACGGGAATTAATGTAGATATGGGAAATAAAAAAGTTAATGTGATAAAAGAATTCGCAGGCGGTCTTCGAGGCGAATTTGAGTTACCTCTGCCAGCCGTCATAGGAATCCAGTCGGCAGAAAAACCGCCACGATATGTTCCGGTGACAAAGGTTCGCTCGATTATGAAAACTGCCAAGATCGAAACTGTAGAAATTACACCCCCCGAAATTACATCAGGCGTTTTGGTTGAAAAAATGTTTATTCCTGAAGCTGGAGGTAAAGCAAAGATGATAGAAGGATCACCTGAACAGGTATCCTCTCAGGTAATCGAATTGTTAAAAGAAAGTGGAATTTTAAGGAGATAAAAATTATGCCAGGCCCCATTCTCATATTTGCTGAACACTTAAAGGGGAAAATTGCGGATATTACATTTGAAATGCTGGGTATTGGTCGGAAAATTGCTGACGAGCTAAAGGTTCCTTTACACTCTATGGTAATTGGAAAAGACGTCGAGGCCATCGCTACTCAATTGGGAGTTTCGGATTCAGTATTTGTTTTAAATAATCTTCCGATGGATATACCATCTCCTGATGTAGCTAGTAATATACTTAAGAGCCTTATCGAACAGAAAGCATATTCCCTCGTGTTCGTTGGAGGAACTAATATTTCCACCGGAATCGGACCGAAATTATCATTCCGTAGTGGTCTACCCTTCGTAAATTTCTGTAAGAATATTTCGGTGAAGAATGGCACTGTGGTTTTTACCAGTCAGCTATTTGGAGGAAAGATACTATTAGACATTAGTCTACCCGACAATCGCGGGATAATCAGTATCTATCCTGGTTCTTTTCCTAGCAATGCAGGAAAGAGTGATAAAAAACCTCCTATAGAAATGTTTAGTCATCCCGTAGAAGAAACCAAAGTCGTTTTCAAACAATATATTGAACCAGAAGCCGGTGATGTAGATATTACGAAACAGGATGTTCTAGTTTCCGTTGGTAGAGGCATTTCTAATGCAGATAATATTGCAATGGCAGAAGAGTTAGCTACTATACTTGGTGGTGCGGTATGTGCCTCGCGTCCTGTTATCGACCAGGGATGGCTTCCACTAAGCCGCCAAGTTGGCAAATCGGGGATGACTGTGAAACCAAAACTCTTCTTCGCTTTGGGTGTTAGTGGTGCCCCTGAACACGTAGAAGGTATGAAAGATTCGGGACTGATTCTTGCTATTAATACCGATCCAAATGCCCCGATTTTTGGCGTAGCACAATACGGAATATGCGCTGATCTTTTTGATATAATTCCACCGCTTATAGAGAAACTTAAAACTTAATAATGTGGATAAACATTGAGATGGATCCAATAAAAATAAATATCTTAGGTATTCCCGGACTTATCCTTTTCTGGGTAATTACACTTATTGCTTTCGGATTATTTGGGAAGCGAATCGTTGCCTTAGTCAGGCTCCTAATACGCGCAAAGCCAGAAAACCGATTCGATAATTTAGGGAAACGAATTCTATCCTTGTTTACTTTTGTGCTAGGTCAGAAACGCCTCCTACATGAGTATGTTATCGGAGTTGCACATTTTTTGATCTTCTGGGGATTTTTACTATTCGCAGGATCATTCGGCTGGAATCTTATTAAGTGGTTATTTCCATTTTTACCTCTTCCATATGCTGATGAAGTAGGAATTATTAGAATATTTTTTGTAATCTTTTCTGTATTAGTTACTTTGAGCTTAGCAGTAGCAACCGTACGTCGGATATTTTTCCCGCCTCCGCATCTACAGAAAACGGCAGATGCCTACATCATCATTTCTCTGATTTCCTTGGTTGTGCTTACAACACTTTTTGGATTAGGATTTCGTGCAGTTGCCGTGGGTCCCGAGGAGTCATCTCTGAATCTGGCTGATAATCTTCTATTCTCTGTCTTCTCCGGGATATCACCAGACTCAGCAAGAGGATTGTTCCTTCTTATGATGTGGATACACCAAATAGTAGTACTCGGATTTCTTGCTTATCTGCCTTATTCTAAACATCTACATCTTCTTGCAGCGCCATTTGGTGTTTTCTTTTCAGATACTGATCGGGTAAACAGTTTAGATATTTCAGGCGCGAAAGAAGAAACCTCATCTGGTGCTTCGCGATGGAATGAATTTACTTGGAGACAGTTATTAAACAGCTTCGCCTGTGCGGAATGTGGAAGATGTGATCGAGTTTGCCCTGCATTAACCTCAGGTTTTACACTATCACCTAGATTAATTATTCATCACCTCAAGGAACACATCCTTGGAGCGGGTTTTAGTGATAATAGCAAAAAAACAGATGGAGATAATGAAATACGTCCGTTAGTTGGAGGAATTATTTCTGAAAAGGATCTTTGGGCATGCACTACATGCTTATCTTGCATGGAACGATGCCCTGTGCTCAATGAGCACATCCCTTTAATTGTTAATATGCGACGGTACTTAGTAAGTCAAGGTACTATCGATAACACTTTGCAGGATGTTCTCACGAAGATGGGCCGGTATGGAAATTCTATGGGCCAATCGGATCGAATGCGCGCTAAGTGGACGCAAGGATTAGAATTCAAGATCAAAGATGCCCGAAAAGAACCCGTTGAGTATCTCTGGTTTGTAGGAGACTATGCTTCCTATGATTCTCGAATTCAGGATATAACAAGAAAAACAGCACAAGTATTCCAAAAGGCAGGATTAAGTTTTGGAATTCTTTATGAAGGAGAAAGAAACTCGGGAAATGATATTCGCCGTGTTGGTGAAGAGGGCTTATTCGATATTCTCAAAGAAAAGAATCTGCAAGCGATTAAACAGGCAAAATTTAAAAACATTATTACCACGGATCCGCATACATATAATACGTTGAAGAATGAATATGAACTGAACTCAACCTCAGATAACAAGGAAAATGCATTTCCGGCCGGTGCGACTCAGGTTAAACATTACACTGAAGTCTTAGATGAGTTAATACAGAATGGGAAACTGAAAATAAATAAGAAACTAAATTACGCTGTAACCTACCATGATCCATGCTACTTGGGTAGATATAATGGAATATATGATGCACCACGAAGGATCCTTAAATCTCTTGGTGCGAAGCTAATAGAAATGCCAAGGAATCGGTCAAAGAGTTACTGTTGTGGCGCCGGAGGTGGAAGAATCTGGATGGAAGACCAACCTGGAATTAAGGAACGACCTGCTGAAAATCGGATAAGGGAAGCTGTTTCACTTCCAGGTGTAGAGGCATTGATCGCCCCCTGTCCTAAAGACATCGTCATGTTCCAGGATGCTCTGAAAACAACTGGAAATGAGGGAAAGATCGCCATTAAAGACATATCAGAGCTTCTTTGTGAAGTAATGGAATAAACCATCAAAGGGAACGAAATAAATGGCTATTACTGAAGAAAGTCCGACCGCTGTGAGTGATCTCACCCTCGAGACTTTATACAAGACTCCTGAGGGAAAGCGCATTCTGACTTGCATTCAATGTGGAATATGCGCTGGCACCTGCCCATACGGCGACTATATGGATTATCCTCCGAGACGCATCATTGCTCTCCTTCGTATCGGAGCGATCGAAGATGTCTTTCGATCCGATAGCCTTCTCAGTTGCGTCACCTGTTATTCCTGTATGGCACAATGCCCTAGAGGTATTCGTCTGACTGAAGTCCTCCTTCCCCTGATGAAAGAGGAAATGTTTGCCAAACTACCTCAAGTCCCCGCAGAATTACAGTCAGCTTTGCAGAATACACTTCGATATGGAAATCCTCAGGGGCTTTCACCAAGAAAAAGAGCCGATTGGACAAAAACCGTTGATGTTCCGATTCGTATTATTTCCCAGGATCACAAACCAACAGATGTGCTTTGGTTTGTCGAATGCTATCCCTCTTACCATCCAAGAGGTCAGGACAATAGCCGTGCTGTTGCAAAACTTTTTCACATACTCGGTGTTGACTTTGCCATACTAGGAAATGACGAATACTGTGCAGGGGAATGTGCTCGGCTTGTCGGCGAAACCGGATTATTCGATACACTCAGGGATAGAAACATGAGTGTATTTCGTAAATACAAATTCAACCAAATCGTTACCGGTGGTGCTCATGCTTACGATGCATTCAAATATCTTTATCCCAATCACGGCTTCAACTATCCACTGGAACACACTACTACATACTTTGCCAAAAAACTGGATATATTAAAATCCAGGTTAACAAAAAAACTGAATTACACGGTAGCTTATCATGATTCGTGCTGTCTAGGTCGGCATAACGGATTTTATGAAGAGCCCCGAAATTTATTACGCGCCATTCCAGGAATTAAAATTGTAAACATGGCACATGACCGTATAAATGCTCTCTGCTGTGGTGGCGGAGGAGGAGGAATGTGGTTAGATACATATTATAAAGCCAAGGATATGGAACGTCTTTCAGACCGGCGTGTCAAAGAAGCAATTGCATCCGGAGCCGATGTACTCGCAGTTTCATGTCCGTATGAAATATCTCGGTTCGAGGATGCTATAAAAGTCATGGGATACGAAAACAAAATGATAGTTCGAGATATAGTTGAACTCTTAGCAGAATCTTTAGGAGAAAACTAATATGGAAGATAAAAACGGTGGAGTTCGAATCGGAGTTTATCTTTGTCATTGCGGTGTGAATATCGCTGCAACCGTCAAACTTGCCGAGGTAAGGGAATTTATTGCAAAACAAGGGAACGTTGTAATAGCACGTGATTATAAATTTATGTGTTCTGATCCCGGACAAGATTTAATAAAACAGGATATCAAAAATCTGGGTATCAACAGAGTCGTCGTTGCAGCATGTACACCGCTCATGCACGAATTAACATTCCGCCTTGCTGCCGAATCAGCAGGCTTGAACCGTTATCTTGTGCAGATAGCGAACATCCGAGAACACTGTTCGTGGATCCATGACGATCGCGACCAGGCAACGAACAAGGCAAACGCTCTTGTCAACGCCGCAGTTCGCCGTGTTGCCTTTCATGAACCACTGGAGGTCACAAAAGCCAATATTAACAAGAATACACTTATCGTAGGCGGCGGTATAGCAGGAATCCAAGCTGCACTCGAGATTGCCAATGCAGGGCATCACGTGTTTCTCGTTGAGAAAGAACCTACAATTGGCGGCCGCATGGGACAGTTTGATAAAACCTTCCCCACTCTCGATTGCGCAGCTTGCATTCTGACACCCAAGATGGTTTCCGTCGGGCATCGGAAAGATATTACACTCATGACATACTCCGAAGTTGATGCCGTAAGCGGTTATATGGGCAACTTCAAGATTAAGGTCCGTAAGAAAGCACGGTACGTCGACACAGAAAAATGCACGGGCTGCGGACAGTGCTGGAGTCATTGCCCGGCAGTCCGTATCCCGGCCGGACGGAGCATTACCATCAACGGTAAGCTGGTAAATGAAATCACCAAGCGACCACAACAGTAGGCGTGTACGAATGATGCAAGTATCCGAAATCGCAGATATACTGTCATGTGAGATTTTTACGGGGCAAGAACTGTCTAAGAACACCATATACTACGGTTGTGCATCCGATCTCATGAGCGATGTCCTGGCTTTCTCGCAGTCCGGAGCGGTCCTGCTTACAGGTCTGTCTACCATCCAGACGATTCAGACCGCAGACGTCGCGGACATAAAGGCGGTCGTCCTGGTACGGGGCAAGAAACCTGATGCCGACGTTATTACCCTAGCAATGGAAAAAGGGATACCGCTCCTCGGCACCAAGTACTCAATGTACGAAGCATGCGGGCTCCTCTATGGCAGAGGATTAAAATCCACTATGGTGTACAAAGAAAACGACAAAAAACATGCATAACGCGTTCACGCATACGTACAAGATTCAGGGTGGAAACATTTACAATGCAGGAAAAGCATCAACGGAAATAAAAGCTATCCTGAAACAGCTCGGGATAGATACTACGATCATCAGACGAGTTGCAATCGCCGCATACGAAGCGGAAATGAATGTCGTTATGTATGCCAGAGGCGCTGTCCTGACATTCGAGGTGACTCCGATAATCATTAAGATCATCGTTGACGACGAAGGACCCGGCATTCCTAACATCGATCTCGCAATGCGCGAAGGATACTCAACGGCAACACCCGAAATGCGCGAGATGGGATTCGGCGCCGGTATGGGTCTTCCGAACATAAAAAAAAACGCCGACAACTTCAAAATTGATTCTGTGGTAGGTAAAGGCACAAAACTTCTTATTGAGGTTTACATAAACTGAACTATGGAGAAGAATACACGATCAATAAAAATCATCGATGAGCTCTGCGACGGGCACATGACATGTATGCGTGTGTGTCCGACGCAGGCAATTCGCGTGAAGCAGAAAAAGGCGATTTTGCTTGAAGATCGGTGTATCGACTGTGGCGAGTGCGTCCGCGTCTGTCCAACCAGCGCAATAGTCGCACTCACCAGCTCCTTTAAAGATTTTTCAAAATTCAAGTACACAGTGGCGCTCCCCTCACCGGCGCTGTACTCGCAGTTCGGGAAAAATGCAACTCCCGCAAGTATCCTCCACGCATTGACGAAAATCGGTTTCGACTATTCATACGATGTAGCGTGTGCTTCGGAGGCGGTCAGTATTGCCATCCAGGAATACCTCGACAGGTGTTCTTCTCCCAGGCCTCTCATTTCCGCATTCTGCCCCGCCATCGTACGGTTGGTTCAGATACGCTATCCGAACCTGCTCGACAACATTATTCCCATCGAATCACCGATGGAAATTGCAGCACGCGAAGTAAAAAACATTAAAATGAAAGAATTGGGACTCAAGGCAAGCGAGATAGGGGTAATTTATATCACTCCTTGCCCGGCAAAGATGCTCTCGATAAAAAATCCCTTACGGAAAAAACATTCGTTTATTGATGGAGCAATCGCGATTGCCGATATATATAACACTCTGCTGCAAGCGTTATCGCAGGCAAACGGAACCGGCACACGGGAAGATGTCAGGGGCCTTGGTCTGGGCTGGCCGATCGTCGGCGGGCAGGTTGGAAGTCTTAAAGCCGAAGATTGTCTGGCTGTTGGCGGCCTTACCGATGTTATTCGCATCTTCGAAGATATAGAAAACGATAAAATGAAGGATATACAGTATATCGAAGTTCATTCGTGCCCTACTGCATGCGTCGGCGGTTCGCTGTCGGTTGAAAATCCCTACATTGCACGCGGTCGTGTTCTGCGCATGGTTAGCACATATGGTTCCGAACCATGTCAGGATCGCGAGAAGATCCGTGCCCTCTACCAGAAGAACTTCTTTTCCCTCCCGGGGAAAATTGCTCCGCACCCGGTCGAACCTCTCGACAAGGATATTGCAGTTGCCATAGAAAAGATGCAGGAGAAGCAGGATACATACGATAAACTACCTAAAATCGATTGTGGTGTCTGCGGCTCGCCGACCTGCATGTCGTTCGCCGAGGATGTGGTCATCGGAAGGTCTTCCTTCGACGATTGTATCTTCGTTTCCATGAAAAGATTTGAACAACTTTCGAGCACCCTCCTCGAAACGGTACTAAAACATAGTCAAAAACTAGAGGGAAACGTGGAGTCTGAAAAATTATGAAGCTCCGGGAAATTGTACAGAAACTTTCACTGCGGGTACTCAGCGGTGAAGAGAAGCTCGACACAAACGTGACCGGCGGTTATGCGAGCGACCTTCTAAGTAACGTGATTGCGAACAGCAAAGCGGGCGACATTTGGGTGACTATGCAGAGTCATGCGAATATTGTCGCTGTCGCTGTATTGAAGGAACTCTCTGCTATCCTGGTGACACAGGGGAGAGAACCGGATCAGGAAACGATCCGGAAAGCTGCCGAAGAACACGTGCCGATTCTGCTGAGTCCGCATTCGTCGTTCCAGATCATCGGCAAACTTCATGAGTTGGGCATCAGCTCAATGACGTAATGCTTAGAATTTTTAGGGCAGACCTGCATGTTCACACATGCCTCTCGCCCTGCGGCGATATATCGATGTCTCCGAGGAAAATCGTTCACCGCGCTCTGGAACAGAATATAGACATCATTGCGATCAACGACCATAATTCCGCGGAGAACACGCAGGCAGTAATTCGAGCTGCAGAGGGATCACCCCTCACTGTTCTGCCCGGTATGGAAGTGTGTACGCAAGAAGAAATTCATGTTATCTCGCTCTTTGAAAATGTACAATCAGCGTTAGAACTGGAACAAATCGTCGATGACTGCCTTCATGGTGAAAACGACGCCGAAACCTTTGGTCTACAGGTCGTCGCAAACGAAGATGACGAAGTTGTCAGTTTCAACAGCAAATTACTGATCGGTGCGGCTGATCTCTCCGTCGATATGGTAGTCGATATTATACACCGCCTGGGCGGGATCGCAATTGCTTCGCACATCGACCGGCCAAGTTACAGCGTCATCGGACAGCTGGGTTTCATTCCCGACAACCTCACATTCGACGCGCTGGAGATTTCAGCCGGTATGACGATTGAGAGTGCTCGAGCCCGCTACCCGGAATATTCCGGTTACGTGTTCGTACAGAATTCTGATGCGCATGTCTTAGATGATATCGGAAAGAGCACAACGCAATTGATGCTGGAACAGCCGTCTTTCGGCGAGATAAAAAAAGCATTACGAAAACAAGAAGGACGGACCGTTCTGCCGTAAACGATGGAAGACCTTTCGCTTCACATATTAGACATTGCGGAGAATTCCCTCCGCGCAGGGTCCACATTCGTCGAAATCGAAATCGATGTTGACACAGCGGCAGACAGAATCACCATCACTGTTCGCGACAACGGCAAGGGGATGACAGAAGCCGAAATAAAACAGGTAATGGATCCATTTTATTCGAGTAAAACCACGCATAGAATCGGTCTCGGCATTCCGCTCCTCCACGAATCAGCGTCACAAGCGAACGGAAGTGTCCGCATCGAATCCGAGCCGGGAAAAGGAACAACCGTTACCGCGTGGTTTGAGCTGAGCCATATTGACCGAAGGCCGTTTGGTAAGATAACTGAAACAATAATTACGCTGATTGCAGGTAATCCGGATGTAAACTTCCGTTATACATCAAACATGGATGGCACAAAGTTTACATTCGCAACAGAGGAAATAAAGAAATCATTACGTGAAGTTCCGATTAATTCCATTGAGGTATTGAATTTCATACGTAGGGCATTAATCGAACACGAAATAAGTTTACCATAAAAATCGAAGGAGATATTGAATGGAATACAACGTTCAGGAAAAGTCTGCCGAGATTGTCAACCGGTGGGGCGCACACCCGGAGAACATCATTGAGATGATGCATGATATCCAAAATGAATTTAATTATCTTCCGAACGATATCATGCTCGAAGTGTCACGGAAAGCCAAAGTTCCGCTGAGTCAGGTTTACGGTCTGGCAACTTTTTTCAACGCGTTCAGTCTCGTCCCGCGCGGCAAGCACCAGATCTGCGTCTGCCTGGGAACCGCATGCCACGCCTACGGAGCACCGAGGATTATGAATGTCCTCGAAAAGGAACTCTCAATTAATTGCGGCGAGACAACACCCGACAGAAAATTTGGATTAGAAGCCGTAAGGTGCGTTGGCGCATGCGGGATTGCACCAGTAGTGGTTATCGGAAAAGATCTGTACGGTAAGGTAACCGTCCAGGGTACAACGAAACTCCTGAAGAAGTATCAGTGATCAGCACTATATAAGGGATTATTGCGATGGGAAAACTAAAGATTGAAGATCTGGAAAAAATTGCGGAACAAACACGCAGAAAAATGACGGTGCGGGAAGGCACGGGTAAAGCAAAAATCACCGTTCACATGGGAACCTGCGGAATTGCATCGGGTGCGCGTAACATCATGAGCGCGTTCTTGAAAGAAATCGAGGCGCACAATGTTCATGATATTATCATTACGAGCACAGGTTGTGCAGGCCTCTGCAGCAAGGAACCGATGGCAACCGTCGAATTGTCCGGACAGGCTCCTGTGAAATACATCGATTTAACGGAAGCAAAGGTGAAGAAAATTTTTGAAGAGCATGTCATTAAGGGAAAATTTGTACCCGAATTCGCATATGCCATCGGCAGCGAAAGAATTCTATAACCTCTCGTGGATAAGGAGAACTGGATGAAGACTCATCGTATACAGATCATGGTTTGTACCGGAACCGGTTGTGTTTCAAACCATGCATTTGAAATCAAAGAGGCTCTTGAGAAGGAGATAGCCAAACACAAACTCGATGCAGAAGCATACATAGCGACAACGGGATGTAACGGATTCTGCGGAGCAGGTCCTATTGCTGTGGTTCAACCTGACGGCATTTTCTACCAGCTCCTGAAGGTGTCCGACATCCCACTCCTTGTTGAGGAACATTTGCTCAAAGGTCGGCCGGTAAAAAAGCTGATGTACACGATGCCGCTGGAAAAAACAACCATCCCGAAGATGTCGGAGATTCCATTTTTCGCCGATCAGACACTCATCGCATTGAGGAATCGGGGATTGATCGATCCGGAGGTTATCGACGATTACATCGCCCGCGGAGGATATAAGGCGCTTGCTAAGGTGCTCACGTCTATGACACCGGACCAAGTACTCCAGGAAATAAAGACATCGGGTTTGCGGGGACGCGGCGGCGGCGGTTTCCCCACCGGTGTAAAGTGGGAAGCATGCAAGCGCTCACAAGGCGAGACGAAGTACGTGATCTGCAACGCAGACGAGGGCGATCCCGGTGCATTTATGGACCGCAGTATCATCGAAGGAGATCCGCACTCCGTCATTGAAGGAATGCTAATCGGAGCATACACAATCGGAAAGGCAACACAGGGCTATATATACGTCAGGATGCAATATCCGCTCGCGATTCACCGCTTCGAGGTTGCCATAAAACAGGCACGCGAATACGGACTTCTCGGAAAAAATATTTTCGATAAAAATTTCGATTTTGATATTGAAATACGCAGAGGCGCCGGCGCATTTGTTTGCGGCGAATCCACAGCACTGATGGCATCCATAGAAGGACGGATCGGTGAACCGCGTGCAAAATACATACACACCGTAGAAAAAGGACTTTGGGATTGCCCCACATGCCTGAACAATGTTGAAACGTGGGCAAATGTACCGCAGATCATCCTCAGAGGCGCAAAGTGGTTCTCAAGTATCGGCACCGGGGATGTGTCTGTCGATCCGTGGGGTGGCAGTAAAGGGACAAAAGTGTTCTCACTCACGGGGAAGGTTAACAACACGGGTCTCGTTGAAGTACCAATGGGTATCACACTACGCGACATCATTTTCAAGATCGGCGGAGGGATCAAAGATGGTAAAGAACTCAAGGCTGTACAGACGGGCGGACCGTCCGGTGGATTCATACCCGAAAATCTCATCGATCTGCCGGTCGATTACGAAGAACTGACAAAAGTCGGTTCAATGATGGGATCCGGAGGCATGCTCGTCATAGATGATGAGAACTGCATCGTCGATATGGCAAAATATTTCCTCAGTTTCACGCAGGACGAATCGTGTGGGAAGTGCGTTCCATGCCGCGAAGGAACGAAGAGGATGCTCGATATACTTGAAAAAATCACGATGGGCAACGGAACCAATGAGGATCTGGTACTGCTTGAGGAGCTTTCAGCAATGGTGGTTGAATCCTCCCTCTGTGCACTGGGGGGTTCCGCTCCCAATCCGGTGCTTACGAGTCTGAAATATTTCCGAGACGAATACGAAACGCACGTCAAGGACAGAAAATGTCCGGCACACGTCTGTAAAGCACTCATCAAATATACCATACAAGAAGACATTTGTATCAGCGTTGGTCACGGCTGCGGCGTATGTCGGAAGCAGTGTGTCGATAATGCCATTGTCGGCGAGAAGAATCAGGCTCATCATATCGATCCCACAAAATGCGGGAAGTGCGGCATTTGCTACGATGTCTGTAAATTTGATGCCATCCAAGTTGAATAAAAATCAGGAGCAAACATGGTTACGATAAAAATCGACTCAACTGAAGTTCAAGTTCCGGAAGACACCTCTATTCTCCAGGCGGCAGAAAAAGCAGGCGTTTGGATACCAACAATGTGTCACTCTGACCTCTTTGAACCGTACGGCGTATGCCGCCTCTGCAGCGTCGAAGTGGTCAGGGGAAAGAGGAGCCGTCTTGTTACTGCCTGCAACTATCCGGTTCGCGATGGAATAACAATACTAACCAATTCGGAAAAGGTAAAGTGGATACGTAAAGTCATAATGGAACTTATGCTCTCCCGCTGGCCCAATGTAAAGGTTGTGAAGGAAATGGCAGAACGCCTGGGGATATCAAAACCACGTTTTGAAAGTCTTGAAAAAGATGAAGCGGAAGATGCCTGCATACTGTGCGGAATGTGTGTTAACGTATGCAGGGAACTCGTGAAGGCAAGTGTACTCGGTTTCAAGAGCCGCGGCATCAAGAGAGAAGTTGTTCTCCCCTTCAACGAGAAATCAGACGCATGTATAGTATGCGGCGCCTGCGCGAATGTCTGCCCAACAGGTCATATTAAGATGATCATCGAGGACTACAAAGGTAAAATTCCTGAATTCACGCTTGGTCCAAAAACGGCAATTTATGTTCCAACAATGCAGGCAGTCCCTCGTATACCGGTTATCGATACTTCATCGTGTATCCAATTTAAAACTGAGGGGTGCGGAACGTGCGCAAAAGTGTGCGAACCGCTGGCAATAAATTATAAGATGGAAGATGAGATAATTGATGTAGAAGTTGGTCAAGTTTTACTTACAACAGGGTATGATTTGTTCGATGCCTCGCCGATGAGTCAATTGGGATATGGAAAATTTGACAATGTGTACAGTTCACTCGAGTTCGAATTGATGCTTAATTCTACCGGTCCAACGGGCGGTAGAATTCTTACCAAAGATGGAAAAGAACCCCGTTCGATCAGTATCATCCACTGCATCGGCTCGAGAGATACAAACTATCATCCGTATTGCTCTCGTGTTTGCTGTATGTATGCCTTGAAGTTTGCTCACCTTGCACATGATCGGACTGAAGCAACCATATATCAATTCTACATTGATATGCGTGCATTCGGTAAAGGATATGAAGAATTTTATGTACGACTACTCGACGAAGGCATTAAAATAATTCGTGGAAAGGTAGCGGAAGTTGTCGAAGCAGCCCCATCCGAAAAAGACAAGGGTCAACTGATTGTCCGAGCCGAGGATACTTTAGCTGGAAAAATACTCGATGTTCCTGCCGATATGGTTGTCCTCTGTAATGCGATCGAGCCGCGGAGAGATATCGAATCTATCCGCAGGCTTTTCTCTATAAGCAAAAGCCCTGATGGATTCTTCCTCGAACGGCATCCAAAACTTGATCCCACATCAACCATGAGCGATGGTATCTATATTGCCGGCTGTGCGCAGGGACCAAAAGATATTCCGGATACCGTGGCGCAGGCGAGTTCTGCGGCCGCACGCATTCTCTCCTTCATCTCCAAGGGAGAGGTCGAAATAGATCCAGTGCGCGCCTCAATCGAAGAAAAATACTGTTCCGGATGCAGGATTTGCAACAGCCTGTGTCCATATACTGCCATCAACTTCATCGAAGAGAAAAAGATATCTGAGGTGAACGAAGTGCTGTGCAAGGGATGCGGAACATGTGTCGCAGCGTGCCCCGCATCGGCAATCACCGGCAAAGGATTTTCCGACATCCAGATCATGGCGGAACTTGAGGGCTTGTTGGAAATATAGATTTTTAATGCATTCACCAAATTCCATACGGAGTAATAACCATGGCTTTTGAACCTCGAATCATCGCATTCTTATGCAACTGGTGCACCTACACAGGCGCAGACCTCGCCGGCGTTTCACGATTAAAGTCTCCGGCGAACATCCGCGTTATCCGTACAATGTGCAGCGGTCGGGTCGATCCGACATTCATCATGAAAGCATT
>Ga0315277_10001602_pt1 | contig 32622 bp, 28 predicted proteins | sample YL17G05_15_MG_FD_203695 | JGI IMG/M metagenome (GOLD analysis project Ga0315277, IMG submission 203695) | Sediment microbial communities from Yellowstone Lake, YNP, Wyoming, USA - YL17G05_15 | ecosystem: Environmental > Aquatic > Freshwater > Lake > Sediment | place: USA: Wyoming | collected...
TTGGGAAAAGTTCGTTGAACGAACCTGAACTTTCCTACCGCCTCTCCCGTTGTGAGGCAACTGGCCCTTTGTCTTTAACTACATGGTAACTCCGTGGTAGGAAATCCGGCCGGTCCTGGGCGATCTTGGACACCGTCTGCCCCCGCCCGATTGTCTCGAGCCGAGCTGCAACTTGCTCCTTCAACTCCCCCGTCGCCCGGCGGGCGGCCATCTGGTAGTAGATCTTGGCCACGCCCGGCTTGCCGACCGCCTCGGCCGCTTGGCCACGCTGTAAGAAGTCAGCCGCTTCATCGGCCCGCGTCGCCTGCTGACGCTGCCGCTCCGCCTGTGCCTGGGCAACACTCATCGCCGGCGGGCCGCCGGCGCCGGAGGGTGCCGCCACCCGCCAACTCGCCCCGAAGCCGGGATCCCGCGGCTGGAGCGTCCCGGCCAGGCCGGCCGCCTGCGACCGGCGATCCTCGAGACTTGAAGAGAAGGCCGTCGGCTGGCTCAACAGGTAGCGGTCCATGGCGTCGAAGTCGTGGATCGTCACGCCGACCCACATGCCCGAGCCGCTCACCTCGCGGCCGATGCCCACGTTGCGAAACGGCCGGAAGGGCAGCAGGGGCACGCCGAACTCGTTGCGCCCCTCCGCCGCCCGATTCACCCCGCCCAGATACGCCATGCCCCCGTCCGGCACCGTCACCGTGGTGCTGGCCGAGAACGACGACCAGGTCGGCAGTTGCACCGTGGTCGCGCCCCACTGGGCAGTTGCCCTGTCCGCGGCCGTCCCCCAGCATACCAGCAACATGCACCCCAGGAAGGCTCTCATCATGGCACGACTCCATTGCGTGGCCGGCAGCACCTTAATCCTCAGAATGTAAACACGAATACCGGTCGAACTCGTAATCACCTTGGGAACCTGGGGGTTCGGGGCTGGGGGCTCGGGGTTTCGGGTCTCGGAGGCCCCCCTTCCCGGGACCCGGGCCCCGAATCCCGAGTCCCGACGCTGTGTTCCCACAATGCACCGTGTTGGCTTTGCAGTCTGAGTCAATAAATGCTCTCGTAAGTTTTAGGCGAGTGGCGCTCCCACAGCATCCGCGGGCCGACGACGAAATCGGTCATCGTCTCCCGAGTCCAAGGGAACAGGCTGCGGACATCCTCCTTCTCGACGTCGTACATGAACAGCCAAGGCTCGCCGACCGCCTTGTCGCTGTCCCGCCCGGCCACGCAAAGCGTCCCGGCCGGCGAGAACGACAGCAGGCCGTGGCGATAGATGCTCTTATTCGGCGGCAGCCGCAGCTTCTTCACCAGCTCCGCGCCCTCGAACACGTAGACCAGGTTGGGCGATTGAGTGGCCGCCCAGCAGAGCGACTTCGGATCGGCCGCCACCCCGCCGGGCCCCGGCAGCAGCGGGGCGCTTGATGCCGAGTAATCGTCGCCCGCAAAACGGTAAATCCCCTTCTCCCCGTCGGTGCCCAAGATCACGTGCTTGTCGCGGGTGACGGCGACCGACATCTCCTGGACGGCCAGTTTCTGGCCCTCGAAGCGGTGGTAGATCTTCGGCTTCGTGCCGCCGGTGGTGGTGGCCGCCAGCACGTCGGAGATATTGTCCGCCACCACGATCGTGTCCGACTCGCCGGCGATGCCCACGTCCACCGGGTGAACCAGGTCCTGGTCCTTCTCCCACAGCGTCGACAGCTTGCCGCTGTCGTCGATCTGCATGATCTTGCCACCGTCGCGGGGCACGGCCAGGACCAAGCCGTGGCTGCGGTGCAGGGCCATGCCGGTCGCCGTATAAGGCAGGTTGACCCAGCCCAGCACGCGGCCGTTATCGTCGACCTGGTACACCTTCCCCGGCCCGGCCTCGTCGCCGGTGGAGACGTAGAGCACAAAGGCCGGGGGGATATTCAGCGGTGGGGCCGATTTCTCCAGCTTAGCCATCGGACCGAAATCCGGATCACCTGGACCCTGTCCAGCAGGGCCACCCGGCCCGCCGGGCCCACCAGGTCCGCTCTTTTTTCCCGGTCCACCTGGTCCATCGGGTCCGCCGGTGCCTTTACCGGGACCTTTCGACGTGCCCCCACCCGGACCTTTCGATGCGCCTTCGCCAGGACCTTTCGATGCGCCTTCGCCAGGACCTTTCGATGCGCCCTCACCGGGACCTTTCGACGCGCCCTCACCGGGACCTTTCGACGTGCCCTCACCCGGACCTTTCGACGTGCCCTCACCGGGACCTTTCGACGTGCCCTCACCCGGACCTTTCGACGCGCCCTCACCCGGACCTTTCGACGCGCCCTCACCGGGACTCTTCGACGCGCCCTGACCGGGCTGCTGTCCCTGACCGTCCGGGCGGGCGCCTTCTTCACCGGGAACGGAGCCGGCGCCATTGCCCGAATGCTCGTGAGGCACCTGTCCGTTGGCGTGTGCGTGCGTGGTCCTGCTGCCGTCGGGGTGTACGTGTACGTGCGTTACCGCGGGACTATCCTGATACACGGGGGCGGTGCCGCCGTCTTGATGCACGTGCGTGGTCGCGCCGCCGTCCTGATAGACGTGCGTGACCGTACCGTCGTCGTGGTGGATGTACGTGGTCCCGCCCCCGTCGTCGTGGTACACGACCCGATCTGGGCCGCCGACCCGCACCACTCGATCGCCACCCTCGACGATCACACGATCGCTGCCCTCACGCACTACCCGGTCCGGACCGCCGACGTAGGTCCTGGTCCCGGGAACGTACGTACCCCTGGGCCCTTGCCCCGGGACTTCCACCCCGGGAGGCTGCACCACGACTTGTGGACCCGGCGGGATCGGTTTTGTGCCCACCACGCGGGGATCGGCCGGCACCGTCCTAAACAGCGGCTCGCGATGGTCGTTGCCATCCAGATAGAGCCCCTTCAGGCTGGCCCAACTCCCCTTGAAGATCACCGACGACCGGCGGTCGTTCCAGCCCCAAAGCTCCCCGACCTCCTTCCCCCGCTGATCGACTACCCGAAACTTCTGCTTCTGCTGGGCCTTCGGTGGGAGGTTGAAACGGACCTCGATTTGGAGGTACTTCTGCGGGCTGCTTGCCGAGCCGGTCGTTTCGCCGGCGCCACGAGGGTCGCTCTGTCTGGCTATCTTCGACAAATGCCAAGGCGCCAGGTCCTTTGCCGGCGGCGGAGCAACTGACGGATCCTTTGCCGGCGGGGGCGGCTGCTGTGCGAGCACGCCGCAGAGGCCCACCATCAACGCGACGATGCCCACAAACAGAGTCGTGCCACTTCTCATTCGTTCGGCTCCTTAGGCTGGTCTTGGCAGCAGCCCGGCCGCCCGGCTTGTGCCCTTCAACTCCCTGTTCAGTGTAGCAAAAGGTGGCCATGCCCGCAATCACGTTACCCCCGGACCGCCCGCCCGGGCAACATGGCGGCACCAACTCCGAGCCGGCCACCCTCCAGCCTGCCAATCGGGAGCACTCCCGAGAGTTATTCCCCCGCCGGCCCAACTTGACCCCACACGGCTGCGGTGTGATACTGCCGTCACGCCCAGCCCGGGCGACGGCTCGACGGGCGAACCTTCCGCGGGCAAGCGTTACCGCGGCCAGCCGAGGAACCCAACCGTGACCACCGAGCTGACCATCGGACAGCAACTCGATGCCTTCCGCAAGGATTTCTTCGCCCTGCGGCGTGAGATCGGCAAGGTCATCGTGGGACACGAGCAAGTCGTCGACGCGATGTTGACCGCCTTGGTAAGCGGCGGCCACCTGCTGCTGGAGGGGGTGCCGGGCGTGGGCAAAACCCTCCTGGTAGAGACCCTGGCCAAGGTCCTGGAGGTCTCTTTCCAGCGGATCCAGTTTACGCCCGACCTGATGCCGGCCGACCTGATCGGCACCTACGTGGTGATGGAGACCCCCCAGGGCCGGCGGACCTTCGAGTTCCACAAGGGGCCGCTGTTTTCCCACGTGATCCTGGCCGACCAGATCAACCGCGGGACGCCCAAGACCCAGTCGGCCCTGCTGGAGGCGATGGAGGGCGAGTCGATCAGCGTCTCCAGCGAGACGTTCCAGTTGCCCCAGCCGTTCTTCGTGATGGCCACACAGAACCCGCTGGAAATGGAGGGCACCTTCCCGCTGCCCGAGCCGCAACTGGACCGTTTCTTCTTCAAAGTGCTGGTCGAACCTCCCAACGTGCGGCAGATCGAGGAGATTCTCCAACGGACCACCGAGGGCGAGCCGCCGGGTGTGATGGCGGTCGCCGACGGCCGCCGGATCCTCCAGATGCGTCAGATCGCCCGACGGGTGCCGCTCGCGGCCGAGCTGCGCCACCTGGCGGCCCTCTTGGTGGCGGCTACGCATCCCGGCCACCAACAGGCCCCGGAGATGGTCCGGCGACTGGTCCGTTACGGCTCCAGCCCCCGGGGCGCCCAGGCCCTGGTGTTGGCGGCCAAGATTCGGGCGGTGACCGAGGGTCGCGACGAGGCATCGCGCGAGGACCTCCGCGCCGTGGCCCATTCGGCCCTGCGGCACCGGTTGATACTGAACTTCGAAGGGCAGGGCGAAGAGACCCCGCCAGATCTGCTGATCGACCAGGTCCTGGAAGCAGTCCTCGGCCCCCAGGCGGTAGGCAGTAGGCAGTAGGCAGTGGGCGGTATGCAGTGGGCAGTAGGCGGTAGGCGATAAGGGATAGGGAAACCTTGGGCGGAATAGGCGGCGGGTCGGGCGCAGCGGGCAATTGGCGGGCAGAGACGGTTGGACCCGAGGTCTTTCGCCCTCCGTCGGTTTCTGCCTACTGCCGACCGCCTACCGCCTACCACACTCCGGCCCCTGGCGACCCTGGCAATGATCGACTCGCAATGGCTGAAACGACTGCACCACCTCTCGCGGATCGCAGGCCGCGCGGGCAGAGCTTCGCTGGTGGCCCCGCCCCGTGAGAGCCGGTCCCGTGGCGCCAGCCGTGTTGCGGGACTGCGCGACTACTCGCCCGGCGACGACTATCGGCAGATCGATTGGGTCCGCTGCGCCCGGCACGACGAGCTGCTCAGCCGGACGTTCGAGCCGGCCGAGGACCTCCACGTCTATATCCTGTTGGACTGTTCGCCCAGCATGGGGTTGGGCAGCCCCGCGAAGTTCGATCTGGCCCGGCAGGTCGCCGCGGCCTTGGGCTACGTGGCCCTCCAGGATCTGGCCCGGTTGAGCGTGGCGGCCTTCTCGGAGCGGATCGTGGCCCAATTGCCGCCGATCCGGCACAAGGCACGTATCTTGAGGCTGCTCCGTTTTCTCCGACAGCTTCCCTTGCAGGGCACACGCACCGACCTGAAACGGACGGCGGAGGGGTTTGTCGGCCGCTACCAGCGCCATGGGCCGGTGGTGGTGATCAGCGACCTGTACGATCAGCACGGCTTCCAGCCGGGTCTGGAGGTCCTCCGCCACCGCGGCTATGAGCCCCGCTTGGTGCAAATCCACGCACCTGGCGAGGCCCGGCCCGACCTGCTCGGCGACCTGGAACTGCTGGACGTCGAAGCCCAGACTGTCCGGCAGGTCACCGTCACCGAGTGGGCGCTGCGCCGCTACCAGGATCTCTTCGCCGAGTTCCAGCAGTCCGTGCGGAGCTACTCCGCCAAGCACGGCCTCGCCTGTGTTCAGGTCGCCGGCGATGCCCCGGAGGATGAAGTGCTGTTGAGAGTATTGGGCGGCAGGGCCCGGGGGTCGCCGACTCGGGTTTAGCGCGTGCGCTTGCCCCAATGCCGTTGAATTAGGTGCAGTATCAAAGAGAATCCAGTGGCACCGGCGTCTCGCCGGTGGGGCGTAAGTGAATGCGTTGCCATGAGTTCCGTCACACCGGCGAGACGCCGGTGCCACTGTGCTGACGCTAAGTTCGCCCTTAATTCAACGGTATTGGGGCTTGCCCACCGCTTCAAGAGGTTCGCAGACAACATGGCCTTCGCAAACCCGCTGGCACTGCTCTGGGGACTGTTGGCCGTCCCCGTGGTGTTGCTCTATCTATGGAGAATCCGGCTCCGCCGCGAGCCGATAGCCACAAACATGCTCTGGGAGCAGGTCTTTGCCGAGCAGCCTGTGCGGTCGGCCTGGCAGCGGTGGCGGCGCGGCGTGTCGTTGGTGGTCCAGTTGATGGTGTTGGGTCTGATCGTGGTGGCCCTGGCCGACCCGCAGATACCCGGCCCGCGGCGGATTGTGCTGATCGTCGACAACTCGGCCAGCATGGGCGCCACGGACGTCAATCGCACGCGGCTGGCGGAGGCCAAGCAGGATGCCGCACGGCTGGTTTCTGGACTCCGCAACTGCGACCAGATGGCGATCCTCTCCGCCGGCGACGCCGTGGGGGTCCGCTGCAACTTCACCAGCGATCGGACGATGTTGCAGGAAACCGTCGATAAACTGGAGGTGCCCGCCAACGGTGGCTCGACGCAAGTCCTCGCGGCGGTCGAGCTGGCCCGCAGAATGCTCGCCGACGGACCAACCGACCATGCTGTGCGTGGTGCCCGATGGTGCGCCGCCGGTGAGATCGCCCTGTTGAGCGACGGGTGTTTCGACGGGGCGGCGGAACTCAGTAGTTCCAAGTTTGGGGAACGGGTGGCTGGGGTCGAACGAAGTGAGCCCCCAGACCCTTGGTTTTCCGGGGGCTCGCTGGCGCTCGACCCCGGCCACCCGAAGTCGCACGAGCCGAACTTGGCGGCCGCAGATGAGGTGGAGTTGATCCGCGTAGGCAAGCGGACCGGCAACGTGGCCCTGACGCAACTGGCCGCCCGGCGGGTGCCCGCCGATCCGGTGCAGTGCCAGGTCTTCGCCGAGGTCCGCAACTTTTCGGATCGACCGGTCGAGTGCAATCTGAGGATCGAGACGGCCGGCGGCAAGGCCGTCGCGGCCATGCCGCTGAGGTTACCGCGAGACGGCCGCTGGCAGGAAGTCTTCACACTATCCGCACCCCGAGCAGAGCGAGTCTCCGCCTCGCTCGACCCTCGTGACGCGTACACCAAGGACGACGGCGCCTGGCTGACCATACCGCCGCCCGACGGCATCACGCCCGTGGTCTGGCCGGACGTATCTGCTGCCCGGTCCGAATACCACGCGGCAGACGCCACGGGGCGCAGCGAAGGCGATCTCCGCGCCGCCGACACGCTCGGAACAGACGCTGCCGACGTGGCAGCCGGACGGCCCGGGCCGCCGCTCTGGCCGCCGCTGGTCGGCTGCGTGGTGTTGCTGTTGGTCTTGGAGTGGGGCCTCTACCAACACCGTTGGATTTGCTAAAGATGCAGTGGGAAATCATACATCCGCTGCGGCTGGCGGCGCTGGTCGTTCTGCCGCTGCTGATCTACTACTGGCGGCGGAGCCTGCTCAGTTTCGCCCCGTGGCAGCGGGCCGCGTCGCTGGCGATTCGCGGCCTGTTAGTCACCGTGCTGGTGGTTGCCCTCTGCGACGTCCGCTGGACGACCAGCAGCCGGCAGTTGTCCGTGGTCTTTGCGGTCGACGAGAGCCTGAGCATCTCCGAGGCATCCAGCAGGGCGGCTGAGACGTTCCTCAACGAGGCCCTGAAACAGGCCGGCAGAAACCAATCTGCCCGGCTGCCATTCGCGCTCCAGCCGGCCGGTGGCACTGGCATCACGCCAGTGGCAGACCGCCGCGGCACCGACCTGGCTGCGGCCGTCGCGGCGGCCGAAGCAGCCACTCAGTCGGGATACGTACCCCGCCTGGTGCTCCTCTCCGACGGCAACCAGACGACCGGCGACGCGCTGGCCGCCGCCAGGGCCGCCACCATGCCCGTCTGGACCGTGCCCCTGCCGGGCATTCCCGACAACGAAGTCTACGTCTCCGCGGTCGAGACCAAGGCACAAGTCCGCCAGGGCGAGCCGTTCTACGTCGACGTCGTCGTGCAATCCACCGGGGAGAGCGATGGCACCGTGCGGCTGCTCGCAGCAGACAGACCGGTCGTCACCCAGCAGAGACACGTGAGCAAGGGCGAGAGCCGCTTCCGCTTCCGCCACGTCCTGACGGGCCAGTCAGAGGCCGTGCTGACGGTCGAACTGGACGGCTTCAAAGACACCCTGGCTGAGAACAATCGGGCATCGGCCCTGGTGCTGATTACCGGCAGACCCCGGGTGCTGCTGATCGAAGGCCAGCCGGATTTGGCCCGGCCGCTGGCCGCCGCCCTCAACCAGCAGTACGTCGACGTGGAGATCCGCCCACCCGAGAAAATGCCCGCGGAGCTGGCCAATCTGCAAGGCTACCAACTGCTGATGCTCTCGAACGTCCCGGCGGCGTCGCTCAGCCCCGGGCAGATGCAGGCCGCCGGGCAGTACGTCCGCGACTTTGGCGGCGGGCTGATCGTGCTGGGCGGCGACCGGGCACTGACTGCCGGCGGCTACCACGGCACTGTCCTCGAAGAAATCCTGCCCGTCCGCTGCGAGCCCAGAGGGGATCAGCCCCAGCCAAGTCTGGCCATGGTCCTGGTGATCGACCGCTCCGCCTCGATGACGGGAGCCAGTATCGAGCTGGCCAAGCAGGCCACCCGACAGGCGGTCGAAAGCCTCGCACCCCGCGACCAGGTCGGGGTGATCGCGTTTAGCGACGACAGCCAATGGGTCAGCCCAATCCAGCCTTGCTCCCGCAAGCAGCAGGTGCTCGACCAGGTCGCTACCATCACCGCCGGGGGCCGCACCAACCTGTACCCGGCGATGGAAAAGGCCTACCTGGCGATCCGCGAGGCGGTGGCCGATCGCAAACACATGCTCGTGCTGAGCGACGGCCTCTCCCAACCCGGCGACTTCGAGACGCTCACCCAAAACATCGCCGCCTCCGGGATCACGGTCTCCACGGTGGCCGTGGGCGACCACGCCGCCCAGCAGCTCCTGCAAGACATCGCCGGGCGTGGCCAGGGGCATTACTACTTCTGCCAGAATGCGGCCGCCGTCCCCCGCGTCTTCCAGCTCGATGCCTCCATTGCCGGCAGGCTGGGCGTCATCGAGAAACTCGTCTCTCCCCACCTGGACGACACGGCGGTCTTAGCGGACCTGGGACTCGCCGAGGTGCCGCCGCTGCTGGGCTACGTCCAGACCGTCGCCAAGCCCAACGCAAAGCTCGCCCTCTCCGCCGAGAACCACGACCCGCTGCTGATCTGGTGGCGCTGCGGCCGTGGCCGCAGCGCGGCCTTCACCTCCAGCGTGCAAAGCAGTTGGGCCCCGCTCTGGCTGAAGTGGCCCCGGCTGGGGCCCTTCTGGGCCCAACTGGTCCGCCATGCCATGCGGCCGGACGACCCCCAGGGTTTTGTCCTTCTCCTGGAGCGAAAAAACGACCGGGTACAGCTCATCCTCGACGCGGTCGATACCGACGGCCAGTACGTCAACGGCGCCGAAGGGAACCTCAAGATCGTAGATCCCCACAACATTGCCCGCGAGGTGCCGCTGACGCAGATCGCCCCCGGCCGATACGCCGCCAATTTTCAATTTTCAATTCTCAATTCTCAATTTTCAATTCTTGCTCCGCCCGCACCCTACCGGCTTGAGGCCACGCTCACCCGCGGCGGTCACCCGATATACGTCGGGCGGCGGGGACTGGTGGTCGGCTACGCCGATGAGCTTCGGCTGAAGCCCACCGACCAGGACCTGTTGCGGTCGATCGCCGAAATCACCGGCGGCCGGTACAACCCCCGGCCGGACGAAGTCTTCGCACCGCCGGAGGATGACGCTGCCGTGCGGCGAACCGCCGCCTGTTTGCCTTACCTGCTGATGGCGGCTACACTGATCTTCCTGGTCGACGTGGCCCTGAAGCGGATCGACCTGACGCCGAAAAGGTCGTGAGCCGGGCGGCACCGCACTCGGGAGAGATGAGCCGTTTGTAGTGACCGCATTCATGCGGTCGGGGTGGCCGGCGTGGCCGGGGTCGAGCGTCAGCGAGCCCCCGGAAAGCCGGGATCTGGGGGCTCGCTTCGCTCGACCCCAGCCACCGGCCGAAGAGATGACCCGTTTGAGGAGCTTATACGATGCTTCTGGTCACTTCGCTGGCGGCAATCGCCGTCCTCCCGGCAGTTTTCGCTGTGGCCGCCCCCGATACCTGTCACGTCTGGGAGAAGGTGGAAATCACCCTCCAGGCCGAGAACTCGTACGAAAGCCCGTACAAGGAAGTCGAGGTCTGGGTTGAGCTGGCCGGGCCGCAGTTCCAGAAGCGCTGCTACGGCTTCTGGGACGGCGGCCGCACCTTCCGCGTCCGCGTGCTGGCCACCGCCCCGGGAGCATGGACCTGGCGGAGCGGGTCGAACCAGTCCGACGCGGGACTGAGCGGCAAGACCGGGAGCTTCACCGCTACAGCCTGGTCCGATGCGGAAAAACAGCAGAATCCTTGCCGGCGGGGGATGATCCGGCCGTCGGCAAACGGCCACGCCCTGCAATACGCCGACGGCACGCCGTTCTTCCTGTTGGGCGACACCTGGTGGTCGGCTCCCACCTTCCGCTATCCGTGGTACGACGACGACCAGCCCCGCCCGATCGGCCCCGCCGCCGGATTGAAGGATTACGTGCGTTTCCGCCGGCAACAGGGCTTCAACTGCATCGCCATGATCGCCGCGTTTCCCAATTGGGCCAACGACGGCAGGCCCTCCACGCTGACCACCGCCGACGGCACCGTACTCCGCGCCGCCTGGTCCCAGGCCGGCACAAAGAGCGCCAAGGACATGCACAACGAGCAGGGCCAGCGGGCCTTCCTCTTCCCGGGCAAGGTGCCCGGCTTCGAGGACTCCTTCCCCGATCTGGAGCGGATCAATCCCAGTTACTTCCAGACCCTCGACAAGAAGATCGACTACTTGAATGCCCGGGGAATGATCCCCTTCCTCGAAGTTGCCCGCCGCGACATCGGCCAGGGCTGGAAGAAGTACCATCCTTGGCCGGAGTCCTATACGCGATACATCCAGTACGTGTGGAGTCGCTACCAGGCCAACGTCTGTCTGCTGAGCCCGATCCATTACGACTCGCCGGGACAGAGCATTCCGGCGGAAGATTGGAGCCTGGCCGCCAACCGGGTGATCGACCAGTACGGCCCGCCGCCGTTTGGAACCCTGGCCGGCACCAACTCGAATCCGTCCACGCTGCGGAATTTCGGCCACGTCGACAAGGCCCGGTGGCTGAGCTTCCACCAGATCGGCAACCGCCGCACGCACGACCTCTACGCTTACCTGACCGAGGTTTTCCAGGCGTCACCGCCCGTGCCGGGCATCAACGGAGAACCGTACTACGACGGCATGTTGGACGCCGCCGGCGGTTCGCAACGGGCCGCCCTCTACTGCCGCTCCGCCATGTACGGCAGCGTGCTGTCCGGCGGGCTGGGCGGTCACATCTACGGCGCCGGCGGATGGGACGGCGGCATGTGGGGCGGCAACGTCGAGCCGGCTGCCGCCAACCATATCTGGGACGTCATCGGCTGGCCCTCCGCAGACCAGATGCGGCACCTGCGAACCTTTGTGCTCTCCCAGGGACGCACTTATCAAGACCTTGTCCCCAACGTGGACCTGGTCGTGCCGAACAAGTCGGGCAAGCCCGACAGTTGCACCGGCTGGGCCTATTGCGCCCGCACCGCAGACAAACGCTTTTTCCTCTTGTACTTCGAGGAAGATTGCCCTCAGGCGGGCATTTCGGGTGCGCTGCCCGGCGGGCAGTACCGGGCCCGTTGGTTCGATCCGCGGACCGGCAACTGGAGCGACGCCGCCCCGGGGGCCTTGACCGCCGACGCGGCCGGCAGGATTGCCTTGTCGCCCTTCCCGGAGGGCAAGACCCGCTCCGAGGTCGACTGGGGACTGAGTCTCACACTGCCCGGCTCAGACGATCCATAACACCCCTGACTCTCCTATCCACAGTTGCTCGCCCGTGCCCGTCGGACCGACTCGATGAAGATTCTCGACGACGTCAACGGGGACGTTGGAATCGCGCGAACCGCCGCCGCCAGGTAGAGTGTGCGGCAAGTTTTTCTGGCAACTTGGTGCCTCGGGTGCCCGGGGTCGAGCGGAGCGAGCCCCCAGATGAGCCTGCTGGGGGCGGCCTGCGGCCGACCGCCAGCCACCCGCGCATCCGTCAGGAGAACTTGCCACACACGGTAGATCACCAGCACTTGTGCCGGCCGGCGATTCCGGTTACAAGAGGAACGGTCGGGTGCGGGAAGGTGACCCGACCGCGCTTCTCTGGCAGTTCATCAGTCCCGTCATAAGGAGGGCAAAAAATGGCGAAGGCCAGCGCCCGCCACATCTTGGTTGATACCGAAAAGGCCTGTCGGTCGCTCAAGGCCCAGATCGAGGCTGGCGCCGACTTTGCCCAACTGGCGCGGCAGCACTCGAAATGCCCCTCGGGCAAACAGGGCGGAGAGCTGGGTGAGTTCACCCAAGGCCAAATGGTCGCCGCATTCGACCGGGTCGTCTTCAGCGGCGAACTGGGCACGGTGCACGGTCCCGTCCGCACCCAGTTCGGCTACCACCTCATCGAGATCACCAGCCGCACCGGTTAGCGCGCGACTCGTCAGGTACTCACATCGCCAATCACCATGCACGCCGAGATCATCGCCATCGGCGACGAGATCACCAGCGGACAACTGCTGGACACCAATACCCAGTGGCTCAGCCAGCGGCTGGAGGAGCTGGGCATCCGCGTGCTGTACCACACGACCGTGGGCGATGAGCTGGAGCCGTGCACGGCCGTGTTTCGCCAGGCCATTGGCCGGGCCGACGTCGTCGTATCGACCGGCGGGCTGGGCCCTACCGCCGACGACCTCACCCGCCAGGCGATCGCCCAGGCCGCCGGGCGTGAGCTGCTGGTCGATCCGCAGGCCCTCGAGCAGGTCCGCGGCATCTTCGCCCGGCGGAAGCGCGAGATGCCCCCGCAAAACGAGCAGCAGGCCCTGATTCCCGCCGGCGGGCGGATGATCCACAACCCCAACGGGACGGCGCCGGGCATCGACTTGGAGGTGCCGCGGCAAGGAACCAGCCCCTGCCGCCTCATTGCCCTGCCGGGCGTGCCGGCCGAAATCGAGGAGATGTGGCGCGGCCCGCTGTTCGAGCAACTCCGCCAGATAGGGGCGGGGGACCTACTTGCGGGTCGGCGGATCATCCGGCACCGGCGGATCAAGTGTTTCGGGGCGGGCGAGAGCCAGATCGAGGCGATGCTGCCCGACCTGATCCGCCGCGGGCGAGAACCCACCGTGGGCATCACCGCCAGCCAGACCACGATCACCCTCCGCGTGACCGCCGAAGGGGCCAGCGAAGAGGCGTGCCACGCCGCGATGGAGCCGACCGTGGCCACCATCCGCCGCTGCCTCGGCCGGCTGGTCTTCGGCGAAGAAGACGACGAGCTTCAGCACGCGGTCGTCCGGCTGCTACGCCGGCAAGGCAAGACGCTGGCCACCGCCGAGTGGGGAACCGGCGGGCTGGTCGCCCAGTGGCTGGGCGGCGCCGCCGAGGCGGAGACGTGTTACCGGGGCGGCGTAGTCGCCACCGACGGCACTGCCCTGGCCAACCTGCTGGGTCTTAAGCCGGACTCCCTTGCCGGCTGCTCGCCCACCAGCGGCCAGGTGGCCGAGGCGATGGCGCGGGGCTGCCGCCAGCGGCTGGCCGCCGACTACGGCCTGAGTATCGCCGACTTTCCGGAGTTTGACCCCGAGGCGGCCGAGCCGAAACAGGTCTCCTTTGGCTTGGCGACACCCCAGGGCGTCCAGTTCAAGGAGTTTCCGCTGGCCGGTCATCCGGCCACGCTGAAGGTCTTCTGCGCCAAGCGGGCGCTGAACATGGTGCGGCTGCTGCTGGAGCCGTAGTCAGCGGCCGGGTTCACCCATGACCGTCACCACCACGGTCCGCTGCCGCGGCCGGATGTCGCATTCCAGGTGGAAGACCTGCTGCCAGGTCCCCAGCACAGGTTTGCCGTCGCTGACGGGCACCGCCAGCGACTGGCCCAGCATGGTCGCCTGGAGGTGGGAATGGCCGTTGCCGTCGTGCCAGGCCTGTTCGTGGCCGTATTGCCGGCTGGGGGGGATTAGCCGATCGAGCAGGTCCGGCAGGTCCCGCTGGAGCCCCGGCTCGAACTCGATCACCCCCACTGCCGACGTGCTGCCGACGGCAAACACCTGGGCCACGCCGGTGTCGATGCCCGACTCGCGAACCACCTCCGACACCTCGCCGGTGATGTCCTGCATGTGGCGGTGACCGTTGGTGTGCAGGGTGAGTTGTTTCTGATGGACCATGCGTCGCTCCATGGGGATTGGCTTGAAGAAGTCATGTGACCCAGGCGTTTTTTTCTCTAGCCCAGGCGTTTTTTTCTCTAGCCCAGGCGTTTTTTTCTCTAGCCCAGGCGTTTTTTTCTCTAGCCCAGGCGTTTACGCCTGGGATTGCGATCGGCCAACGTCCGCCATTATTGAATTGGGCCCCTTCAGGGGCGAGGACGACCGGTCATCGACCGTCCTCGTCCTCGTCGGTCCTTTCCAACAGATCCGACAATCGGCCGACCCGATGATGTTCTTCCTGTTTGTCGATATATCGGGACACTTTCCCCAATTCGTCTTTCCGCAAGGTCAGCACACCGTAACCTTCTTGCCAGCGAAGCTTGAACTCCGGTTGCAGGTCCCGATTCACACGACGTGCAGTGGCCCCTTTCACTTGGCCAATGAAATCACTCACCAACACGGTCGGTGGCAGTCGTACCAACAAATGCACGTGGTCGGGCATGGCATTGTGTCGGATGGGCCAACCGCCGCGAGTCTTCACTTCTTCGTTCACGATTTGGAGCAGTTCCCGTCGGTACGAGCGCTGGATGAGCGGATCTCGAGAGTGCGTGGCCCAGGCAAAATGGTAATAGAGTTGATGAAAGGCGTGCCCCATGGCCGTGGTCTCCTAGGTTGAGTCGGCCCCCTGAAGGGGGCCATACGGGAAAGGGGACATTTGACCATCAGGGTCCCAGGCGTAAACGCCTGGGCTAGAGAAAAAAACGCCTGGGCTAGAGAAAAAAACGCCTGGGCTAGGAAGAACCTGGGCTAGAGAAAAAAACGCCTGGGCTAAAGAAAGACGGATCACCAGGGCAGACATAAAGCCACACACACGGGCATCTCGCAGAATATGCGGATTGTAGCGAAAAGACCGGTGTAGGGCAGCGGGCCGCCCGGCGGAGTGGTTGCACGGCCGTAAGTGCTGAGCTACCCTCCAGATAGGACGTTTGAAGACCATGCCATGCAGCCGACTCCCTCCGCCAACGCGAACCATCCGCTCTTGCGCCTGGAACGAGTCGGTAAGACCTTCCGGATGGGTGAGGTGGCCGTCGAGGCGCTCCGCGACGTGACGCTCCAGGTCCGCCAGGGGGAGATGCTGGTGCTGGTGGGTCCCAGCGGGTCGGGGAAGACCACCATCCTGAACATCGTCGGCGGCCTGGATACGGCCACCAGCGGCCGGGTCTGGTACCGCGACCGCGAGATGACCAGCTTCACCCCCGCCGAGCTGACCCGATACCGCCGCGACACCGTGGGCTTCGTCTTCCAGTTCTACAATCTCGTATCCAACCTCTCGGCCGTGGAGAACGTGATGGTCTCGACCGAGCTGAGCGACGACCCCCTGGACCCCGCCGAAGCCCTCAGGTTGGTGGAACTGGAGGATCGCAGCCACCACTTCCCCTCGCAACTCTCCGGGGGCGAGCAGCAGCGCGTGGCCATCGCCCGGGCACTGGCCAAGAAGCCGGAGCTGCTGTTGTGCGACGAGCCGACCGGGGCGTTGGATTTTAGCGCGGGCAAGCGGGTGTTGCGGTTGCTGGTCGACCTGAAGCAGCGGCTGGGCAAGACGGTGGTGCTGATCACGCACAACAGCGCCATTGCCCCAGTGGCCGATCGCGTTGCCCGTCTGCGCAGCGGCCAGATCGTCGAGGTGGCCGAGCATTCCCGGCCGGTCCCGCCCGAGGAGATCACCTGGTGAGCGTGTTGGATCGCAAGCTGCGGCGCGAGCTGAGGGCCTCCTGGCTGATGCTGCTGGCGATTACCAGCATCGTTGCGGTGGGGGTGGCCTGCTTCATCTCGATGGGCTCGGCCTACAACAATTTGAACGAGGCCAAGCGGCGGTATTACGTGCAGTGCCGGACGGCCGACTTCTCGATCGAGCTGAAAAAGGTCCCGCTGGCCGAGCTGGCCCCGCTGGCCGAGCTGCCCGGCGTGGCCGCGATTCGCCCCCGCATCCAGTTCCCCGCCACGGTCGACCTGGACGCGGCCTTGGCGGACCGGACCGGACCGGGGCTCTGGGCCGCGGCGGAGAGTGCCGCAGGGCCGCTCAACGGGCTGGTCCTCTCCCTGCCCGACCGCCGCCAGCCGATCGTCAACGACGTCGTGCTCCGGCAGGGCAGCTACTTCACCGACGCCCGCAAGAACGAAGTCCTTGTCAACGACGCCTTCGCCCGGCATCACAGGCTGCGGCCCGGCCAGTGGATCCACCTGGTGCTGAACAACCGCCGCCAGGAGTTGTTCATCGTGGGCACGGCCATCAGCAGCGAATTCGTGTATCTGCTGGGCCCCGGGGCGATCACCCCCGACCCCGAACACTTCGGCGTCTTCTACCTCAAGCAGAGCTATGCGGAGGACGTGTTCGACTTCAACGGCGCGGCCAACCAGGTGGTCGGACTGCTCAGCCCCGAGGTGCGGGACCACCCCGGCGCGCTGCTGCGGCGGATGGAGGACCTACTGGCGCCCTACGGCGTCTTCACCACCACGCCGCTGGCCGACCAGCCCTCGAACAAGTACCTCAGCCAGGAGATCCGCGGGCTGCGGAGCTTCGGCGTGATCATGCCGCTGATCTTCTTCGCCGTGGCCGCCCTGGTGCTGAACGTGCTGCTCAGCCGGCTGGCCGATCAGCAGCGGACCGTGGTGGGCACGCTCAAGGCGCTGGGCTACTCCGACGGGCAGATCTTCGTACACTTCCTGAAGTTCGGCCTGGCGGTCGGCCTGGCCGGTGGCGTGTTGGGGTGCGGCGTGGGCTACTGGTTCGCCGGCCGGTGGACGCTCTTGTATCGGAAATTCTTCGAGTTCCCCGAGCTGGAGAACCATTTCTATTTCGGGCTGCAAGCCACCGGCCTGATCCTCAGCGCACTGTGCGCCGTGATGGGAAGCCTCCGCGGGACCCGCGCGGTCTTGAAGCTCCAGCCGGCCGAGGCCATGCGGCCCAAGCCGCCCAAGCAGGGCGGAGCCGTCCTCCTGGAGCGGGTGGGCTGGTTCTGGAAACGCCTCAGCTCCGGCTGGCGGATGGTCCTGCGGGGCGCGATCCGCAACCGCCTCCGCACGGGCGCCGGCATCTTCGCGGCCATGATGGGCGGCAGCATCCTGGTCAGCGGGTTGATGATGATCGAGGCCACCTACTACCTGATCGACTTCCAGTTCAAGTACATCCTCCGCAGCGACTTCGACTTGGCCTTCAAAGACGAGCACGGCGAGGCGGCCCTGTTGGAGGCCGCTCGCCTGCCAGGCGTGGATCGGGCCGAGCCGCTGTTGAACGTCGGCTGCACCTTCTTCAACGGGCCGCACCGCAAGAGGGGCGTCGTTACCGGGCTGGTGCCCGGCGCCACGCTCACGGTCCCTCGCGACGTCGACGCCCGAGCGATCCGCATACCCTCGGCCGGCCTGGCGATGAGCCGCAAGCTGGCCGAGCTGCTGCACCTGAAGCGCGGCGACCTGGTGAGCTTTTGCCCGGTCAAGGGGCTCCGCCGCACGTACCAGGTCCCCGTGGTGGAAATCTCTGAAGGCTACCTGGGCACCGCCGTGTATGCCGACATCTACTACCTCAGCGGCCTGATCGGCGAGGAGCTGGCCTTAAGCGGCGTGCAACTGGCCACCGACCAGGATCCGGCCCATACCGCCGCGCTCTATCGCCAACTGAAGCAGATGCCCGCCCTCCAGGGCGTCACCAGCCGGGCCGACATGATCGAAAACCTGCAAGAGAGCCTGACCGACCTGATGTGGGTGTTCATCGTGATCCTGCTGCTCTTCGCCGGGGTGGTCTTCTTCGGGAGCATCCTGAACTCCTCGCTGGTCAGCCTGGCCGAACGTGGCCGCGAGGTGGCCACGCTGCGGGTGCTGGGCTACGGACCCTGGCAGCTCGGCAGCCTGCTGCTGCGCGAGAGCCTGATCGTCACGCTCGTGGGCACCGTGCTGGGGATGCCGCTGGGCTACGAACTGACCGTGCTGATAGCTATGTTCTACGACACCGAGATGTTCCGTTTTCCCGTGGTCTACTCGGCGGGCACTTGGATCTGGACGGCCGCGGCGGCCGTCACGTTCGCCCTGCTCGCCCACGGGTTAGTGCAGTGGACGATTCATCGCATGGACTGGCTCGAGGCCTTGCAGGCCAAGGAGTAGTTGCAGAGCGAAGATTGATGAATGATGATTGATGAATGATGATTGATGAATGAAGGAACGACGCACCTGGTTTAGCGGCCGCCGGCACGGCGGCCAGTGTTTAGCGGCCGCCGGCACGGCGGCCAGTGTTTAGCGGCCGCCGGCACGGCGGCCGGCCAACTGACGGCGATGCCTCGCGGAACCCGACGATGACGAAGAAGACCTGGCTGATCCTCGCCGGAGCAACCTTTGTCGCCCTGGTGGCCGTACTGGCGATCAGGTCGCTGCGGTCGTCGGTGGTGATCGAGGCGGCTACTGCCCAGCTCGGGCCGATCCGCGAATTCGTCGACGAGCAGGCGAAGACCCGCCTGCCGCAGACCTACCTGATCACCATGCCTTACACGGCGCGTATCGAGCCGATCGCACCGGCCGAAGGCAGCCTCGTCAAACGAGGCGACCCCGTCGCCCGGATCGTGCCCGCCGACATCGAGTTGGCCCTGGCCGAAGCCACGGCCGGGCTGGGCGAAGCCGAGGCCTCGATCGCCGAGGGCGGCGACACCAAGTTGGAGGAAGTCGCCCTGCGCCAGGTCCGGGCCTACGCCGCCGCGATGAAATCCTCCACCGAGGCCTCCCGCAAGCAGCAGGAATCGGCCAAGGCCGGCCTCGACTATGCCGTCCGCGACTTCGCCCGAATCGACCGGCTCTTCCGCACCAAGGCAGAATCGGAAGACAACCTGGAGTTGGCCAGACTGCGGCGGGTCCAGCGCGAGGTGGAGCACCAGCAAGCCGTGCTTACCTACGCCGCCATGCAGTCGTTCCAAGTGGCCACCGATCTGCTGGAGGAAACCATCCGCCAGTACCTCGCCCGCAAGCAGCTCAACGTCGCCGTGCTCAGGCAGCGCAAGGCCCAGGTCGACGCCCGATTGAGGAGGGCCATTTTGGATCAGCAGCGCGGAACGATGACCAGCCCCGTTGACGGGGTGGTGCTCAGCCGGGCGGTGAGCAACGAATGCCTGCTGCCCGCCGGCGCCACGCTGTTGGAGATCGGCCGCCTGGAAGACCTGGAAGTCGAAGCCGAGGTTCTCAGCCAGGACGTGGTCAGGGTCAAGGAGGGCCAGCGCGTGGAGATCTACGGCCCGGCAGTCGGCAGACGCCGCGCCGACGGCAAGGACCACGCCGACGGCACCATCAAGAGAATCTATCCGGCCGGATTTACCAAGATCAGCTCTCTGGGCGTTGAACAACAGCGGGTGAAGGTCATCGTCGAGATCAGCAACGAAGACCTCACCTGGCTCCGCCGCGAGCAGAATCTGGGCGTTGGCTATCGTGTCCGCGTGCGGGTCTCCACCGCCGAAAAACCCGCTGCCCTGGTGATTCCCCGCTCCGCACTGTTTCGCGCAGCAGACGGCGGCTGGCAGGTCTACGCCGTCCGCAACCGTCGGGCGCGGCTCCAAGACGTGCAGGTCGGGCTCATGAACGACGAGGCGGCTGAGATCACCTCCGGGCTGTCCGAGGGTGAGCAGGTCGTCTTGGCCCCCGAGAGCAACCTCGAACACGGCGCGCGGGTGACGGTCAGGACGGAGGAAGAAAGGCGGTAGCCGGCGCGATTTAGCCCCCGGTGATTCACCGGGGGCTAAATGGGAACGGTGATTCACCGGGGGCTAAATGGGGACGGTGATTCACCGCGGGCTAAATGGGAACGGTGATTCACCGGGGCCCAAATGCCGCCGGCAGTGCCCATGCGCCCTTGGTTCTCTGAGAGTCAACAGACAGAATGCCCTCCACGGCGGGACCCTCGTCAACGCCGACGAACAATCCAGCGGAGCAAGAACCAGCCCAGGGTGCAGCCGATCGGATAGGCAGGCAGATCCCACCACGAGAATTCGTTGCCCAGCAGCGCCCCGCCCAGAAACCCCGAGCGGACGGCCTGTAGCCACGGCGGCTGCCAAAGCTGGAGCAGTTCCAGGATACAGGTCATGACACAGACTCCGACCGCGATGGGCGTAACCGCCCCTCGTCGCGGCACCACCAGCAGGGCCAGGAGCATGAAGAAGACTTCGTAGGCCACGCTGGCCGGGCCAAAGTTGTTGACCCACCAGCGTCCCGGCCCGGGATAGAACTTCGCGCCCAAGCCAAACGCCGTCACCGCGAGCAAGGCCAGGACGATCTGCAACCGCAGGGCCCACTTCATCGAGCACCTCGTTTCCGGCAGTGGGATGCCGATCCTACTCCCGCTTTGCCGCGTGCAGCACCAGGTAGGCCATCTCCGGCGGACATCTCAGACGCACCGGCAGCAGCCCGGAGACGCCGCGGGTGACGTGCATGATGGTGGGCGGGGCGTGGAACACGCCCGAGGCGTACTTCACGCCCTCCCGCGTGGGAGAGAGGATCGGACCCACGAGCGGCAGGCGAATCTGCCCGCCGTGGGTGTGGCCGACCAGCAGCAGGTCGGCGTCTTGGGCCTGGGCCCAATCGAGCTGATCGGGGCTGTGGGCCAGCACGATCCGCAGCGGTCCGTCGCCACTGCGGGCGGGGCAACCGCTCATGTCGGCCGCCGGCACCAACCAGGGCAGCTCGTTGCCGGCCAACACCACCGGCTGGCCGCGGATCTCGACCTGGACCCAGCGGCCCCCCAGACCCACCAGCCCGCTCTCCTCCAGCACGCGGCCAAGCCTCTTGGTGTCCACCCGCAGATCGTGGTTGCCCAGCACATAGTAGACCCCGTGGCGGGCACGCAGCCGGCCCAGCGTGTCGGGGATCCAGTCGATCTGCGGAGAGCGGTCCACCAGGTCGCCGGTGATGGCCACCAGGTCGGGCTGCATCTGGTTGCTGCGGCGGACGACCTCCTGGAAATACGCCTTGCCCACCCGGCCGGTGAAATGAAAGTCGGAGAGGTGCACGATCGACAACCCGTCCAACGCCGGCGCTAGTCGCGGCACCTCGATGGCTCGCTCGGTCACGTCCAACTTCAGAATCTCGTTGCCCGGCAAACGCACCAGAAAGTGATGGGCGTGCTCCTCGGGGGCCAGTTGCGTGCAGTCCTGGGCCAACTCGACCGACCGGGTGCGGTGCCAGCGGAGCACGGCCGGGGGGCGATGCAGCGGACCTCGCCGGACCCAGCGGACGATGGCCGCCACGGCGGCCACCCAGCAGGCTCCCAGATAAGGCACGATGGGCAGGGGCACGTCCGACCAGCGCAGGCCGGCGAAAAAGTCAACGCCGGCGTCGACCGACCACCACGCCAATCCCGCCGGCACCAACAGCATACACGCTACGCAGAGCACCGACAAACACCCAATCATCCAGTGCGGCATCGCCGTGGCGTGGATGCGGTTCCCCGCCGCGACCCAGAGCACCACGTGGCCCAGTAGCGCCAAGAGCAACAAGGAGACTTCCATGATGAAGATCGTTTAGCGGGGCCGCTTGCGGCCCGCTCCGATAGAGGCAGAACATCCCAGTCAAATCCGGATTCCTCGGAACCCAAGGGTATTATTGGTCTTGGTTGGGTCGCGTTCAAGTGGTTCCGCAAACCCGGCCGCATCTTCCGCCCGTCTGGCTCGTTACGAAGTCGTTACGATCCGAGGCGGCAAACGTGCGTACAATGAGGCAGTACCAGGGGCAAAGCCCGCCCTCGGCTGCGACGCGCCGTGGGCCACAATCAGCGGTTCTCTCACAGAAAAGGAGCGGAACAATGAAGGTCAAAGACATCCTGGCGGTCCTGGGCGTGGCGGCCGCGACGACGGCGTTTACGGTGGGGCTATTGGGGCCCGGGCGGGTCGCCGCCACCGGCACGGTCGAGGGCATCAAACCCCTCATCGCCCAGCCGAAGCTGACGGTCGGCGGATGCGTGTTTTCGTTGGAGACCGACAAGCCGGCCTACAAGGCAGGCGAGGTGCCCACACTCCAGGTCAAGGCGACCAATCCCACCGACAAGCCAATCGAGCCGACGATCTGGATCAGCATGTCGGCCTCGAGCCCGGCCTCGCCGCTGTCCCGCATGGTGGTGCTGCCGAAACCGCTGTGGACCGAGAAGTGCCTGGTGAGCCTCAAGCCCGGCCAAACGAAGACCGTCTCGCTGGATACCAAGACCAAGCTGCCGGCCGGCGAGAGTGTCTCGCTCACCATGAGCGACAAGGATCTGACGGTTCTTGCACAGGCCCTCAGTGTACAGAGCGCCGGCGGGCAAGTGCAGGCCGCCGGCCGAACGGCCCCCGCCGCTGGACTTGCGCCTTAGGGCGCGCTCACAAACAACGTGGACAAATTGTAGCAGGCACACTCCGTGTGCCGTCCGCGGGTTACGGCACACGGAGTGTGCCTACTACACTGGAATTGAACAGGTTATTACTGAGCGCTCACTTAGCATGCTCCTATCCACCACAGCCGCCCAATATCGCGTAGCCCTTGGAGTGCTGCTGGGGCTGGTAGCTTCCGCCGCCCTGCTGTCGGTCTTCGACGGGATCGGCGGCGGCAGCCCGGCCGTCACGCGGCGCGGGCCCTTGCTCAGCGACTGTGAGGGACCGCTTCGCGAGCTGGCGATCCATTACGTTTCTGAAGCGGCTGAGATTGTCGGGCCGACTTACGGCGACTTCCTGCGACAACTGCCCGCCGAGGTCACGGTCTACGTCGTCTGCCCGGATCGGGCGGCGTTTGACGACTTTCTTAACCGCGTGGGGGCCGTACGGTGCGTCTTGTCGCCGGTGGTCGTCGGCCACCCCATTACGGTCTGGTCGCGAGACCGCTGGTTGGCCTTGGCGCCGGCGGGAGCAGGGGACGTAGCCACGCTGCTATCTCCGCGCGGCGAGCTGGGCACGGACGTTTGGCCGGCACGGGCGGGCGACCAGCGCGTGGGCGCCGACCTGGCGGCGGCGCTTGGCCCGAACGTCACGTCGCTGCGCAGTGACCTCTATTTCGACGGCGGCGATTTCATCGCCGACGGCCAGACCGCCTTTGTTACGCCGGCTGTACTGCTGCGGAACCTCCAGCAGACCGTGCAGACGCGGGAAGAGCTGCTTAAGCGGCTGTCGGCCGTCCTGAAGCGCCAGGTGGTGCTGCTGCACAATGCGCCCGACCACCACGCGGGCATGTACATGATGGCCGTCGGCGGCCGCACCGTTCTCGTGGGCGATCCGGCCGCGGCCCAGCGGCTCCTGGCCGAGGCGGGCGACGGGGACCTCGCCGATCTCTGCCCGAAGCAAGGACTGGACTTCACCGAGGCCACGCTCGCCAAGTTCGACGCGGTGGCCCAGCAGTGCCGGGCAGCGGGCTACCGCGTGGTCCGTATTCCGGTGGTCCCCGGCCGCGACGGTCGGACCTACGTCACCTACCTGAACGCCATCCTCGACCAGCGTGGCGGCCACCGCGTGGTCTACATGCCGGTGTATAGCCAAGCCAAGCTGCTCAATCGGGCGGCGGCAGAGGTCTGGTCTCGGCTGGGCTACGAGGTGCTGAGCGTCAACTGCGACGCTTGTTACCCCCACTTCGGCAGTCTCCATTGCCTGGTCAACGTCGTGCGCCGCGACTGACAAGCTCTCTGGAAAAGTAACTCCCCTCTCCCGCCAGCGGGAGAGGGGCAGGGGGTGAGGGGACCTGGTCACGATAGCGACCAACCGCCGTCGTTCCGCTCCGCTGGCGCAAAGCAGCGGGAGCAGCGACACGTCGAAGTCCGAACGTCACTCGCCTTGGCACGAACACCGGTGCGTGTTATGGGCGTCGACACCCTCCTTGCAGAACAGCAGGGGAAACACAATGTCGCTCGCGCAACACGGGAGCCACACCGAGAGGAAGAGGAAAAGGAAGACCACGATGCACATCGCTGCACTGAGTTGCTGGTCAAGTGCCATGGTGATGTGGAACAGCGACGCCCAGGTGCTCACCAAGATGTGACCGGCGTGGGGGAATTTGGTTTTTGGCCACAGGCAGCCCCCGATAATCCCCGCGAAGGCTATCGGGTTGACGAACCACCATTTCTCGATGAAGCCCGCGTGAATCTCTGCCTCGGGTAGCCGTAAGAGGCATTCCCCCAAGTAAGGAATCACGCTGTCGCTGACTGTGGCGGTGCCGACGGAGCACAGATACCCGACCGCAATCGTTGCCCACAGCTTGCCCCCGCCGTGTCGCCTGTACATGGCCGTGGTCACCAACGCGCTCAGGAGCACGTGCGCCGGATGACACGTCCAAAACAACCTTTCCGACCAGAGCTGGGGCACCTCCGCCACAACCATCACCACTATGATCGTGATTCCGCTGAGCGCACCGACGGTGGTAAACGGGGCGTGGGCCGCGAGTTCTTTGCCGATGACGCGAAACGTTGAACCGAACGAAGCCATGGAAACCTCCGGCAAGCCCCTCGGCCTTGGATTGCGGACTTCCCGACCCCTGCCCGTCACCCCGGCGGCCAAGTGAATCTCCGACCCGCCAGCAGGTGGAAGTGCAGGTGCATTACCTCCTGACCAGCGTCGCGACCGCAATTGGTCACCACGCGATACCCGCCGGAGAGGCCCAGCTTGGCGGCAATCTTGCGGATCGCCACGAACAGGTGGCCCACCAGGGCGCCGTCTTCCTCGGTCACGCCGTCGACCGAGGGGATCTCTCTCTTGGGGATGACGATCAGGTGGGTGGGCGCCTGGGGGTGGATGTCTTCGAACGCCAGGCAGAGGTCGTCCTCGTAGACGAGCTTGGCGGGGATTTCGCGGTCGATGATCTTCTTGAAAACAGTCTTTTGGGGCATCGGCTGACCACTCCTTTGGGTGAAACATACTCCATCAGTCTTGGCACGTACGCCTGCTACCTGATCTGCTTCGTCCTCCGGCAGACGACCCCCACCACAGAAGTTGAGCGATGCCACCCACTGGCCGGCGGCTACCCGATCTGGTCCAAAGGGATGGCGTCATCCACCACGAGCACGGGGATATTGTCGATCACCGGGTAGAGGATGGTTCTGTCGTGTCGCACCAGCCCCTCCTGAACAGCCTCTCGGACCAGTTGTCCCCCGCGGTTCTTGATCCGTCCGCCCGCAATCGCCCGGTTGAGCCTGGCCACCAAGTCCTCGTCGGCCACACCGAGCGGGGTATGGTCCAGCGGGCAAACGAGGATCTCCAGCAATTGCCTATCGATCATACGTTCCGCCTCCTGGTGCGTGGCACGTGGCCTGTGCCGGCCGCAGATGCCGAATGCGACGGGTCGGCACCTGGCGTGATTCCGGGAAATCCGCAGTGTTCAGCCCGGCGGCCACCCCGGAGATTACGGCCGCGTGGCCGCGGCGGCTAAACCCGGATTATTCATCGGACCGTGGTTGAGTTGGTTGTCGGGTGCCACGGCTGTATCAGCCGTGCTCCAGATCTCCACGTTTACCCACGGTCGCACGGCCGACACGGCCGTGGCACCCCGATGAATAATCCGGGCTAAACGAGTCGCCCCCAGAATCATGCAACTCCATCAGGATGCCGCATCCCGCCGAGCCCTGCAAGCCCCCGGCAGGCGAGTCGGATTATGCCGACTAATGGAATAGTAGGGAGGAGTCCGATGAGAAGAGAATGGTTTAATCCCGTTTTTCCCGGCGCCGCACGGACCGGCGGCGTTAAACCAGCCGGAGTGAGAAGATGTCCAATCGCCAACTCCTTGCTGCCACGGTAATCGCGTGTCTGCTGGGTGTCCCGTCTGCCAAAGGGGACGAGGTCCGCTACTACGAGAAAGACGGCGTCACGTACCGCGAAACCCGCCAGGTCGTCCGCCGTCCGGTCTGCGAGACCCAACTCCGCCCGGCGACCCAGACCGTGTACCGGGAGGAACAAACCTCCGAGCTCCGCCAGACGCAGCGGACCTGGTGGTCGCCGGTGACCGAGTACCGTTGCGAGGCCTATTGGGTGGGAAGGTGGAACCCGCTGGTCCAGCCGTGTCTGGCTTACCGCATGGTCCCGCGGACCCATTGGGAGCAGCGGACCGAGGCGGTCCAGGTGCCGGTCACGTGTCGCCGTCTCGTGCCCGAAACCCGCACCGTCCAGGTGCCGGTGACAACCCGGCGGATGGTCGACGAGGAGGTGATCACGCGGGTGGCGGTGGGTGGCATTCGGTCGGCGGCCCCGGCGGACCTGTCCCCCACTCCTACCGAGTTCCGGGCGGAGCGGGTCGGCGGTGTGGCCCGTCTGGACAAGGACCCGCCTCGCCAGGGCGTGGGCACGGCCTGGAGGCAGTCTGCCACGACTCGATAGACGGCTACTGGGTCGTATGCGTGCGGGTTCGGGAGCGGCGGGGAAGCTTCGACGTGCCCCATCTCTTCGTGAGCGTCTCGAAGACCTCCGGCGACTCGTAGCGGATGATGTTGTTGCCTTCGGGCATGGGGCCGATCAGACCGCGGAAGATCGGCAGGCCCCGCAAACCCAGGTCCGTGCTGCAATCGTCCACGCCGATCTGTACGTGACGTTTTAGCAGCGTATCCTGACTGTCATAGTCGCGGATGCGGATCTTGCCGTCGGCCCCGCGGGTGACGATGCGGAAGGTGTCCTTGTCCATCTGGCTAATCCTCGTTTGACCCCACGTCGATCGGCCCCAGGGGCGCATACCGCGCTTGAGACTACTCGACGTATCGGCATGGGCGCGGCCCTCCGGCGTAGCAATTCTGCCGGGCCTGACACAGCGGTAGCAGCCACAAGAACCGGCATATCAGGCGCCGTAGCCAAGCTCGCTACCAACGCCCCGGGGCCGGCCAGCCGTGGTGCGGCTGAAACAGTTTTCCGGGTTGGAGGCGGCCGCGGCGACCGATTCTGCCGCCGGTGCGTGCCGTAGGGTCTGCAACAATCGGTCCGTCGCCGCTGGTCGCCGATTGACCCCCGCTGACTTGAAATGTCGCGCCCGCTCGGCTAGGCTGACCGGTACGTTCGGGCCGACAGCCCTCCGTCCTCCCTACTATTTGCAGCAATCAAGGAGACCAACGATGAACCGCCGCACGAACCGTCGCCGTTTTCTCAGGAACACGGCTCTGGCCGGAGTGGGTATCTGGGTCGCCGGCAGCGGCAGGACCGCCCAATGCCGCTCGCCCAATGAGAAGCTCAACATCGGCATTATCGGGGCCGACGGCCGCGGCGGCGACAACGCCGGGGCCGTCAGCAGCGAGAGCATCGTCGCGCTGTGCGACGTCGATGAGAAGCGCTTGGAGAAGACCGCCCAGCGATTCCCCAAGGCCCAGAAGCACATCGACTGGCGGAAATTGCTGGAGCAGAAGGACCTCGACGCCGTGGTGGTCAGCACCACCGATCACACCCACGCCCCGGCCTGCGTTTGGGCGATGAACCGCGGCTTGAGCGTCTACTGTGAGAAGCCCCTGGCCCACTCGGCCTACGAAGCCCGCGTCATGCAGGAAACCTACATCAGAAACAAGGACAAGCTGGCCACGCAGATGGGCACCCAGATACACGCCGAGCCGAACTACCGCCGCGTGGTCGAGCTGGTGCAATCGGGCGCCATCGGGCCGGTCCGCGAGGCGCACGTCTGGTGCGGCCGCCGAGGATTGGCCGATGGTGAGCGACCGAAGGAAGAGCCCCCGGTGCCCCCCCAGCTCCATTGGGACCTCTGGCTGGGCCCGGCCCCCTGGCGCCCCTACCACCCCAGATACCTGCCGGGCTGCATGACCTGGGAGCAGTGGTGGGACTTCGGCAACGGGTGTATTGGCGACATGGGAAGCCACCTGATCGACCTGCCCTTCTGGGCCCTGAAACTCCGCGATCCGCTCTCCGTCGAGGCCGAGGGCGCGCAGCTTCGGGCCGAGACCTATCCGGAGTGGCTCGTCGTACACTGGGAACACCCCGCACGCGGTGACATGCCGCCGGTCAAGCTGCACTGGTACGACGGCATCCAGAAGCCCAAGGTCTCCGTCCCCGGCCACGATCTGAACCAGTGGGGCCAAGGCATCCTGTTCGTCGGCGATAACGGCATGTTGCTGGCCGACTACGGCAGAAAGATCCTTGCGCCGGAGGACAAGTTCAAGGACTTCAAACCGCCCGAACCGTGGATCGAGCCTTCCCGGGGCCACTACCAGGAATGGTTGCACGGCGCCAAGACGGGCGCACCGACGCTGTGCAATTTCGACTACTCGGGCAAGCTGGTCGAGAACAACCTCTTGGGCACGGTCGCGCTGCGTGTGGGCAAGAGGGTCGCCTGGGACGCGAAAACCATGAAGGCCACCAACTGCCCGGAAGCCGACCAGTACATCCGTCGCCAGTACCGCGAAGGCTGGACCCTAGAGGGGTAGCCTGTTAGCTCGGCCCCCAGGGCGAGCTACAATTGCCGGGAACTTCTCAGGCCGGTACGCCGTCTAATTCGGCGGGCCGTACACGGCACTCTATTACCACGTGCAATCCCGCGCAAATAGCAGGGAACCAACCATGCCAAAGCCCGGTCTTTCCCCCCTCTTCGTGCTGTTGGTCGGTCTGGCCGGAGAGGCCCTGGCCGACGTAAACCTGGTGACCGTCCCGACTCGCGAGGGGACGCAGCTTACCATCTACAACTCCGAAGATATCACCATGGTCCGCGAGCACCGGTTGCTGACCGTCAAGCAGGGGATCAACCGCATCCAGTTCTCCTGGGCCAACACGCTGATCGATCCGACCAGCATCGACTTCCGCATCCTGGACCAGCAGGACAAGGTCGATCTGATCGACACCACGTTTCCTTCCGGCCGCAATGATGCCCTGCAATGGAACGTGAAGAGCCAGGTGGCGGGCAAGATTCCGGTGGAGATTCGCTACTTCACCAGCGGGGTCACCTGGACGGCCGACTACGTGGGGATCGCCAATCAAGACGAGACGAAACTGAATCTGACCGGCTATGTCCGGGTGTTCAACAACTCGGGCGAGCTGTACGACAACGCCCAGACGCGACTGGTGGTGGGCACGATCAACCTGGTCGAGAAGATCGCCGACTTGGCGAGGCGGCCTCCGCCGAAGCCGGGCGAGACACCGCTCGTCTACCGTGACCTCTCTGAGGGGCAGCGGGCGGAGTTTCGATATCACTTGGGAAAGGCGCTCACGGCTGCTGGGGCCGAGGTCCCGGCGGACGGTGCGCCCGCAAAACCCAAGAAGGTCGTCAAAGAAGGCCTCTCTGAGTACTTCCTGTTTACCATCGAGGGCCGCGAAGAGATCAAGGACCAGCAGCCCAAGCGGCTGGTCTCGATGAAGGTCGCCGAGGTGCCGCTGGAATGCCTCTACAAGCTCACCGACCGCGAGCGCGGAGAGGCATTCACCAAGTTCTATCGCTTCAAGAATATCAAGCTGCTGGACGACCAGGGCAAAGAGAAGAACCTGCCGGCGATGGAGAATCTGGGGCTCTCGCCCCTGCCCGACGGGATGGTCCGGCTGTTCTCGGAATACCAGACGAAGGACCTGGCCTACGTGGGCGGCACGGCGACCAAGTACGTGCCGATCGGCGACCGGGTGGAGGTGAACGTGGGCCGCGACAGCGACCTCACGATCATCCGCCGGCTGAAGGACCAGCAGATCGAGAAGATCGTCGCCCGGCAGTACAAGCGGCGGCTGGACGACCAGTTCGTGCTGTACTACGACCTGGTGGACTACGACGAGACGTTTTTGTTTGAGGAGGAGATTGTTTCGGGCAAGCCGGTGCCGGTGAAGGCGGAGCTGGAGCGGCGGTTCGACGCCAACGTGGTCCTCTGGTCAGAGGACGCCCCGCCGCCGGACTGGAATAGCAGCGAGGCGGGGGCCTACGTCGATCTGCACCAGGTCTCCGGCCGCAAGGAGCGGGTGGACCAGAACCACGTGAAATACTTCCTGGAGCTGAAGCCGGGCGAGAAGCGGCTGGTCACTTACAGCGTGACCTACAAGCGCCGCCAGGTGGGGCCGGAACTCAGCGCCGAGAAGAAACGCGAGCCGCTGTAGTAGCCTGAAAAGCCGCGACCACATGAAAAGCCGCGACCCGTGGTCGCGTCCCACGAACGACGCGACCAACGGTCGCGGTTTTGTGCATGGTTGTACACGAAGAACAACGCCGTTTCGCCACCGAGGTCGTCCGTAGGCTCCGCCAGGCGGGGTTCGAGGCGTACTGGGCCGGGGGCTGTGTCCGCGATCGGTTGCTCGGCCGGACGCCCAAGGACTATGACGTGGCGACCAACGCCACCCCGCCGCAGATCCGCCGGCTGTTCGGCCGCCGACGCACCCTGGCCATCGGGGCCGCCTTCGGCGTGATCACCGTGGTCGGCCCCAGGAAGGCCGGGCAGGTCGAGGTGACCACCTTTCGAGAGGACGCCGCCTACAGCGACGGCCGCCATCCCGACCAGGTCACCTTCAGCTCGGCCGAAGTTGACGCCTCGCGCCGTGATTTCACGATCAACGGGCTGTTCTACGATCCGATCGAACAGCGGGTGATCGACTTCGTCGGCGGACAGGCAGATCTTGCCGGAGGGATCGTCCGGGCGATTGGAGAGCCCCGCCATCGCTTCGCCGAAGACAAGCTGCGGATGCTGCGGGCGGTCCGCTTCTCGGCCACGTTCGGTTTTCCCCTGGAAGCCAATACCCTGGCCGCCATCCGGCAGATGGCCGCCGAGATCACCGTGGTCAGCCCGGAACGGATCGCCATGGAGATGCGCCGCATGTTGGTCGAACCGAGGCGGGCAGAAGCCGTCCGCCTGATGCTCGACACCGGGTTGGCCACGGTCCTGCTGCCGGAGATCGTGCCGGGCGATGACGCCGGGCGTCAGCGGCGGGATCATGCCCTGGCGGTGCTGGAGCGGCTGTCGGACCCGGGCTTCCCGCTGGCGCTGGGGGCGTTGCTGCACGAGCTGGTCGATCCGGCGGGCGCCCGGCGGGTGTGCCGCCGCTGGAGGCTGTCGAACAAGGAGACGCATCGCGTGGCGTGGCTGGTGGAGCATCAGGCCGTGCTGAGCGCCGCCCGAGCGATCCGCTGGTCGGGGTTGCAACCGATCCTGATCGCGGAGGGGATCGAGGACCTGCTGGCCCTGCACCAGGCCGCGGCGCCGTCGGGTGCAGACGAGGTGGCGTATTGTCGCCGGCTGCTTGGGCAACCACGCGAGCAGCTCGACCCGCCGCCGCTGCTGACCGGCGACGACCTGCTGGCCCACGGCGTCCCCTCCGGCCCCCAGTATCGGATGCTGCTCAGGCAGGTCCGCCACGCCCAACTGGACGGAGAGATTCACACTAAGGCCGACGCGATGGCGCTGGTCGAGCGGCTCAGGAAGAAGTAGGCAGTAGGCAGAAGGCAGTAGGCAGTAAGAGGGATCTCGCAGGGGGGTGGCAATTCATTGCCACCCTGAGCACCCGGAGGTTAGATCATATAGTCATTGCGCGGCGGCAGGCGCGGCAGCCCAACCGGAAAACCGACACCCCACGTAGACAACCATGGACAAGAAAGCCAAGAAGAAGATCCAAGCGATCAACCAGCGGATCCAGAAGCTCCAGCAGCAGTTGGCTGGAGCCAAGAGACAGATGGACGATCCGCAGGAGCTGCGGACCCTCCAAGCGCAACTCGCCGCTGCCGAGGCGGAGTTGGCCAGGCTCAAGGACTCCTAGGGACCCCCTTGCCGGCGTATGCCCGCGTCGGCTCCAACGTGCCCGGCCGTGCGGCGGGCTCCTGTTCCTGGTCGGCCTCTTCCGGCGAATCGTCGGGATGCAGGCCCTGCTCGATCATGGCCATCCGCTCCCGATGGCGGATCAGGACCACCACGATGGCAACGATCCCGCCGACAACGATCCCCGTGATGGGGATCATCATCCCGAGGATGTCCGGCCTCGAGAAGAAATCTAACCACGACATGGTATTCGCCTCCCGGTAGGTTAAGGGGGTAGCTCGGCCACCATCAAGCGGCAGCAGACCCCACGGACGGACGCTCCCCCTTTGATTCGCCCAAACACCGTGAATATTGTACGCCGATTTCCGCGGAGCGAAACTAGTGCCGCAAATCACAATTGATGGTACATGAGAGGCAGAGGTTCCCCAGATTAACGCACGGATTTCGTAGGTAGATTATCCATTTTCTCGCGTCCGAAACGGTCGATCTCGCAGGTTGGTCTCCATGCACCCCAGGCAGCCACCATTGCCCGTGAAAACAGGTTGAAGCTGGGAAAAATGCGAGAGAATTCCCTCTGGTGTACCCTTAATTGTGATTTGCGGCACTAGGGAAGATGCGGTCCTCGGCCGAGAGCGGACGACTGAAAGACGAAGCGGTGGCAAACCGGCGTTTGGGGCGGCTTTGCGGCCAGTACTGGCGGGCGGCCGGGGCCTTCCAGGTGAACATCGAGCGGCTCTCGCCGCCCCAAGGCAAGCAACGGTTGCGAGTCGCCTGGACGCGTAATCGGCGTTGGAGCGATTGG
>Ga0315277_10001603_pt1 | contig 32597 bp, 23 predicted proteins | sample YL17G05_15_MG_FD_203695 | JGI IMG/M metagenome (GOLD analysis project Ga0315277, IMG submission 203695) | Sediment microbial communities from Yellowstone Lake, YNP, Wyoming, USA - YL17G05_15 | ecosystem: Environmental > Aquatic > Freshwater > Lake > Sediment | place: USA: Wyoming | collected...
GTGATAACATACATCGCGTTGTTGGAATGAAGATCGATGCCGCAGAATAATGTCTTGTTCATACAGGGCTCCTTTCATTGAGCGTCATCCATCCGTCGGGTGCCTCCCACGGGCAGCCTCCTGGATCACCAGTGTACGTGACCTCACGGAAGGAACCCTATATGCTTATCAGCCCTCAAATTAACAATTAGCGGATCGGGCTGGGAGGGGGACGCACGGGGTTTTCTGTGACATGATTCTCCGTGGTCTCTGTGGCGGGATAGCCTCGGTTCCCGCCTTCGCGGGAATGACATTGGGGGTGTTGGTCAGGGGATTATTTGGGCGGGCGTTATCTAAATTCCGTCGTGACAAGGACTTACGGTGCCGGATTCTTCTTCATTTTCTTGTGGACGAATTGGCTGTGTCTGTTTAGAATGTGGTGAACATCATGTAGGTAGAGAGAAGCAATAAGCGACAAGTGACAAGTGTTGAGTGTGAGGTTGGGAAGGCCAGGTGCGGAGTTCTCCGGCTTATCGCTTCAAACTTGACGCTTCACACTTTGGCTGAAGGGAGAAGAGTATGGTCAATCGGAGCTGTACGACGTGTGTGTATGCCTGGTGGGAGCCGGGGCAGTGGTTGGCGAGTCTGTCGTTGGGGTTTCCCAGCCGGCCGGTCTGTGCCAATCATCCGGACTCGCCGGGGCGGATGAAGGCGGTTCCCTACGGCGGGCCCTGCCGCAATTACCGGGCCAAGCCTCCCGCGCCTGAGGGCGACGTCAGGCGAATTCCGCTGGGTGGTGGCCTGTACGCCTACGTGGACGCGCCCGACTACGAATGGCTCAGCCAATACAATTGGTCCTTCTGTAACGACTACGCCGCACGCTATGCAAAGGGAAAACCGATCTACATGCATCGCGAGATCATGAACACACCTGAAAATAAGGTCGTCGACCATATCGACCGCAATCGACTGAACAACTGCCGGTCGAACCTGCGCAATTGCACACTGCCGGAGAATACGCGCAATCGGACCAAATGCATCGGCTCCAGTTCCCAGTACTGGGGCGTCTCCTACGGCAAGAGGTCACAGAGGTACTCTTCGGGCATCAAGTTCGCCGGCAAATCGCTGTGGCTCGGCTACTATGATGATGATGAGGAGGCGGCGCGGGCGTATGACCGCAAAGCCGTCGAATTGTTCGGCGAGTTCGCCCGGCTGAACTTCCCCGAGGAGTGGCCGCCGGAAAGGCGACAAGAGGTGCACGCGCAGTGGCAGAAGGAGAACGGAAAGGGAAAAGGCAAGAGGCGAAAGGCAAAAGCCGCGAGCGTCAGGCGCCGCGCGAAGGCGCCGGCACGCAAGCCTCATAAGCGCCTGACACGCAAGGCAAAACGGACCGCCCGCCGGTCCCGGCCCAAGGCCCTGGATGGATGATTGAATCCGTGCCCATCCGTGGAATCCGTGTCGAATAAGAGCCTGTCATTGAGAAATCGTGAGATTCTGCTATCATATAAGTCGGTTCTCTCGGCAGTGTCCGAGGAAAGCATTCGTCCGTAAGCGAAGAAATTTACCGGAGGCACAGCAGGGGCCATGGCGGTGAAGTCAAACAGCGGATTCACACTCATTGAATTGCTGGTGGTCATCGCGATCATCGCGCTGCTTACGGCGATCCTCCTGCCGGCCTTGAACGTCGCAAAACAACAGGCGGGTTCTTCCGTTTGTCTGATGAATGAAAAGCAGTTGGTTCTGGCCTGGTTGATGTACGCCGAGAACAATGACTACATGATGTGCGGGCCGATGACGAGCAATGCCGGCAGTCCCAGGTACGATTGGGTCGGGTCGCCCAGGGACCTTGCGTCAGGCGCACCGAAGATGTCCAGCTTCACTGCCCAGGAGGAAATTCGCGGGATTGAAACGGGGACGCTGTTCCCGTACTACAAAAAAGCGAAGCTGCTGAATTGTCCGACCGACAAGCGTTCTGCCAGACCGCCGACGTACCCCGGCTATGGCGGCACCGGCGGCTACCGGACATACTCGTTGCCCTATCACCTGAACGCACCGGCGGCCGAGCTGACCAGCCGGTACGGGGCGGCCGCGGGCGCCGACCGCCTGATCAGGATCACGGAGTTGAAGAATCCCAGTTGGACATACGTCGTTGTCGAGGAAAATGACAACCGGGACTATAATATGGATGCATGGGCGTTCGACCCGTACAAGTTCATCCTGATCGACACCATCGCCGTCTTTCACAACAACGTGACCATGTTCGGGTATGGCGACGGCCATTCGGAGAAAAAGACCTGGGCCGACCCGCGAACTCAGCGATGGTCCAATGAAATACGGGACGGGCTCCGCTATCCCGACATGACCGGACTGAGCGACCCCGAAAATGTCGATATCCGCTGGCTGGCCACGCATTATCCCCGAAAGCATTGACATCCCCCGGTCTTGCAGGCCGGACGACGTCACTCGCCGCTTTTGTGCGGTCACCCCATTGGGGTGAGATCTCAAGAATTTGCCTTGACAGAATCCCTGTCGGAAGGGTATAGTATTGTTGCAGTTTATTCGGACCGCACGGAGGCAAAAGCGAAACCCACGGGGGCCACTTCAAGAGAAGAAAGCTCTTGTTGGGGCAGGCCGTGAGAACGGGGGCAGGAGCCCTGACGCTGGGTGATGAAGGTTCGGGAGGATGAAAAGACACATCTGCACGATCCTGGCCTCGCCATCATGTCTACAGGGCCGTAGCTCTGTGGCGGCAATATCACGCCCGGGTGATCTCGTTGCCTGGGGGGGGGTATGTGACTCTATATGATTGAAGGAGATATGTCATGGTGCTTGAAAATCGTATCAGTTTCCCGTTGATCCTCACGATTATCGTTGTGGCTTTGGGTACGGCCGCACAGGGCGACGAGGTGCGCTGGATCGAGGGACAATCCTATCCGCATCTGTGGTCGATCGAGCCGACGCAGCCCATCGAGGGGGACGTCATCCAGTTCTCCGGCACTACGCGGTACTACGCGGACCGCTGCGAGGCAGAGCGGATGCTGGGCGGCGTGCCGGTGCTGGTCGTCGACCCCAACGCCAAGACGATCGAGCTGCAGTTCAACCCGCCGGCCACCAACGATTGCACAAACGCTCCAATCGCGGTGACCGGTCTCGAAGGCTCCTTCGGGCCCCTGGAGGTCGGGTCCTGGCGGCTCTTCTGCACCACGCCTGGAGTGACATTCTCCCTGGATATCCGCGTGGAGGCCGTTCGGCCTTGGCCCGTCTATTTCGTCGACGCCGGCGCCACGGGGACAAACACGGGATCGAGCTGGGCCGATGCGTTCACGGACCTGCAGAGCGCCCTGAAGACCGCCGTGCCGGACAGTGAGATTCGCGTCGCGCGGGGCACCTATCGGCCCGAGCCCGTTATCCAAGGCCAACGCACAGACTCAAACTCCACCTTCAAGCTGGGTGCCGGCGTTGTCCTGAAGGGGGGCTATGCCGGGTTGAGAGGTGCCAATCCGAACGAGCGGTACATCAGCCAATACGAGACGATTCTCAGTGGAGATCTCGCCGGCGACGATACGCCGGTTGCACGCATAGCGGACCTGACCGGCGACTCTCATCGGGCCGACAACGTGTACCACGTGGTGACCCTCAGTGAGACAGACTCGTCGTCCGTGCTGGATGGCTTCACCATCACCGGCGGCATTGCCATGGATACCGAGTTGCCGGACAAACTGGGCTGTGGCGGCGGCATCTACAACGACGGTGGAAGCGCGACGGTCCGCAACTGCATCATCTACCACAATGCGGCGGACTACCATGGCGGGGGAATCTACAACAGCGGGCCCGGCAGTCCCACGTTCGTCACCTGCGTGGTGGCGGAGAACTGGGCTCAGAGGACCGGTGGAGCGATCTCCTCCCAGGGGAGCGGCACGGTCACGATCCGCCAATGCATTGTCACGGGCAATGCCGCCCAGTTCAACGGCGGGGCCATCTCCAGCGAGAGCGATGGGCAGTTCCTGATCTCGGACTGCCTCCTCAGCGGCAACCTGGCCGCCGAGCCGGTGGCGGGCGGCGGCGGCGCCGTGTACAACTTCCTGGCCTATACTCGCCTGAGCGACTGTACCCTCGTAGGCAACATGGCCGCCATGGGGACGGCCTTCCTCTGCGAAGGCGCCGGCTCCCCGGGCAGGAGCGGAGTCTACCTGGGCAACTGCATCGTCTGGGGCGAAGGCGGGATCATATCGAGCCGGGAGGAGTCCGCCCTGGAGGTCGTCTACAGTGACGTTCGCGGCGGATGGCCCGGCCAGGGCAACATCGACGCCGACCCGTGCTTCGTTGACTCCGGATACTGGGACAACGCCGGCACGGAACAGGATCTTCTGGACGATACCTGGATCCAGGGCGATTACCGCCTGAAGGCGGCGTCGGCGTGCATCGACGCGGGCAGCGTGGAAGCCCTGGCGGATGCGAACGGAACAGACCTGGACGGCCGGCCCCGACTGGCCGGACTGGCGCCCGATATGGGGGCCTATGAAGTCCAGAATGACCCACCGGTTGCCGACGCCGGGCCGGACGTGACCAGCCTGGTCCTCGGCGGGGCGGTGACGCTGGACGGCAGCAAGTCCTACGATCCCGAGGGTCAGCCGTTGCAGTACCGCTGGTATGAGGGCAATGAGCTGGTTTCCGAGCAGGCCCAGTTTATCGCCGTCCTGCCTCCGGGCGAGCACACCCTCCGGCTGGTCGTCGCGGACCCGATGGGCCTCACGGCGTCCGATGAAGTGACGGTGACGGTTTCCGGGTTCCTGGACGCGGATGTGCTCGTTTCACCTCAGGTCATCGACCGCAAGTCCTCCAAGGCCATTACCGCCGTCATCGTCTTGCCCAAGGGCGTGCGCCCGAAGGACGTCGATCTCAATCAGCCGCTGGTGCTCTCTCCGGGCAGCGTGCGTGCGACGAAGCAGGAGGCCATCATGTGGCTGAGCGGTTATACGATGGTCTTTGCCGACTTCCCACGGGCCGGTCTGGTCGCGGCGGTGCCGCAAAACGGCTCCGTCGAGCTGCAGATCGTCGGCCGGCTGAAAGACGGCCGGCAGTTCAGCGGGCACGATACGGTCACGATCAAGTAGTCCTGACCGCTCCCAGCGCAGACTCGATGACGATGGGTGGGAGGCGGATAGGGCCGGCACTCAGAAAACGAATCAAGACCACCGGCTGAGCCGATGGTTTTGATTTGGTGGTCGATGTACATGGTGTATCGTCCGACGGCGACGCGGCGCACCTCGTCTGTTTGGAGTTCCGCGTTCACGCGGTCCTACTGCTCGGGATTGGGCAGGGGAACGTGCGAGAATTCGAATGGGATCTTCCGTTCTGTCGGATCGACGGCGATGACGAAGCGAATCGCCTTGATCCGGGAATTGCCGCCGCCGCCCGACCCGCGTCCGGCGATCATCGGAGACACGAAGGGTGGACTGCCGCCTCCTTGTCGTGTACCCGATTGATACGGAGTGCTACCACAACTTGTCCCTTGCTGCTCCTTGCCCTAAGCGGAGAGTCCAACTATGATGCCCAGGATGATCTGGAGGACGAAATAATGCGTATGCGAATTGTCGCGTCGATAGCGCTGCTGCTGTGGATAGTGGCGCCGAGTGGAGCTTTGAGGGCGATGGCGCAAGCGGGGCCGGCGGACCCGTTGTCGGCGGGGCCTTTCCCCGTGGGCGTGACAACTACGGTGTTTGTCGATTCCAGCCGCACGGACAATTTCACGAAGCAGCCCCGCACGCTCGTCACCGAGATCTGGTACCCCGCGACGGACGAAGCGCGGCAAATGCCCAAGAACAAGTACTCCGACTTCATTCCCGGCGGCGTGACCCCTGAGATCGACAAGCTGGTCGCCGAAACATTCAAGATGAGCGTCGCTGAAGTGGACAAGCTCTTCTGGAATGAGGCGCATCGAAACGTGCCGGTGCGCCAAGGGCGATTCCCGCTGGTGGTTTTCTCGCACGGCAACGGGGGGACGCGCCATCAAAACACCTTCTGGTGCGATTGCCTCGCCAGCCACGGCTACATCATCGTCTCACCCGACCACACGGGCAACGCCCGTTGGACGATCATTGACGGCAAGCCCGTCACAATGCAGGCCGGCGAGCGGCTCAACTCCGCCAGGGACCGGCCCCTCGACGTGTGCTTCCTGCTCGACCAGATGGCTCGATGGGACGCGGGCGCGGATGCGCGATTCGCCGGGCGGATCGATACGGACCATGCGGCCATCGCCGGGATGTCCTTCGGCTCCTTCACCGCGCACTGGGCGGCGGATCGAGACCCGCGATTCAAGGCGATGGTCGCGATGTCGGGCGCGCCGCCCGTGCACACAAATCTGACGGTACCCTCGCTGCGGATGCTGGGCACGGAGGACCGGACCCTCGGCACTCTGGGTAACACGCTGATTCGCGATAATCACGCGACGCACGCCGGCCCGTCTTTCCTGCTCGAGCTCAAGGACGGCGGACACTACTCCTTCACGGACATGTTCAAGATCAACAAGAGCTTCGGCGACGGCGTGGGGGCCGGCAAGCGCCGGGACACGAACGAGCCGTTCGAGTTCACGTCCATGGACCTGACGTACAAGATCGTCAACTCATACAGCGTGGCGTTTCTTGGCTACTTCCTGAAGGGCCAGAGCCAGTACCGGGCTTTCCTGAACGAGAACCACTGGCCCGACGTCATGATCTGGGACGTGAAGAACGCGCCGGAGAAACCCTGACTCGCCCTTCGTCGCTCGGGCATGATACCGGTTCCTTCGGGCAAAATTCCGTATCTCTGGGTGGCATCGTCAAGGCTGCAGGCCTTGGCGATGGTTTGCCCCGGCCCCGAGAGAACCATCGCCAAGCTTCGCTTGACGATGCCACCCGCGGCTTCACGCTTGCTCTGCCAAAATCTTGTCGTGCAGTTGTCACTTGTCACCTCTTCTCTTGCCCCTTGCCACGAGTCCCGCTCCTGGTTACAATGCTGCCCTGGATTTGAAAGGAATGATTCCGGAGGCCGAGAAAGACGTGAAGTGTACAGGTTTGGCCTCCGTCCCTCCGAAGGCACGCCGTTGGGCAACGCCAGGGCGTCAACCGATTCCGCGATGAGGACGCGCCGCGACAAACCGGGCCGCGAGACACAGGCACGTTCTGAACACGGCGCCTGACGCGACGGGCACAATGCTTGATGGAAGACAATATGGAACAACAGCAGATTAGCAGACAACTGAAAACCGACCTGTTTATGTCGGGATTAGCGCTGGTGAGCATCAGCATCGGCTTGTACGAGATCGGGTCTCCGCGTGAGGCGGCGGGAATGACGTCTCTGGACTGGCTCGATCTCAGCATCGTCGGCGTGTTCATTCTCGAGTTCGTGCTAGCGGTCCGTCGCGGCGGGGGGCTGCGGCCGGTGTTGAGGCAGCGGTGGTGGGAACTGCCCAGCATGATCCCGATCACCGGCGGCATGATCGCCAGCCTGAACGGCATCGCGCTGGTGCGTAGCGTGCGGCTGCTGCGCCTCGTGCGGGTCGTGCGGCTCCTGCGCGTCTTCAGCGTGGCCCTGCGGTTCCGCCGCGTCAGCCACTTCATCATTCGCGTCTATCAGCGGTCGCAGGCGGGCGCCCTGTTTGCCGCCGCCACGGTCATCGTCCTGCTCGGCGCCGTCTCCGCCTTCGCCATCGAGTCTCACGACAACCCGCGCTTCGCCGCCTTTCCCGACAGTGTCTGGTGGGCGCTCAACATGTTCACGAATGTCGCCTACGTGGATTTCCAGCCGGCCACGGGCATGGGCAGAGTCGTCGCGGGCATCCTGCAGATCCTCGGCATCGCGTTCATCGGCATCTTCGCCGGCAGTATGGCCAACGCCATCATGCAGGAATCGCCCCGAAAGGACTCGAAGGACAACTCGGAAGACCCTCCATCCGATGACACATGAGGACCGCACGATCATCAGATACGGTTGCGGCCGGAGCCGGCAGAATGTGCTTCGCCCGCCGAGCGGCTACGCAGGTCCGCAGAGGCGCTTTGATGATGCAAGGAGTCTGTCGGATGCATTGAAGAACCACCCCCGAGGGCGGGGGTGCTACATGATCTGTCCGGTCCGTGGGAGCAAGCAGGAACATGTAGCCCAGCCGCCCCCGGCTGGGTGCCCCCTGTCAAAAGATTTCTGCGGACCTGCTTAGTATCCCAATCTGCCCCAGGTGGCGATTTGCATCCGTTGCACGTCGGTGATGCCCTCAGGGGTGGTAGGGGTGTAATTGTGCGGCGGGTTCGCCATCTTGCCGATCTCTATCGTCTCAGTTCCCCCGTACTTCCAGTAATCGCTGTGGCCGTCGGCGAAACCGACGTTGGTGCCGTCGGCGTGCCGGACAAACGGCGGGTCCCACCACTGGGGCCTGACGTAATGAATCGCGAAACTGTCCGGCGTGATCCGCCCCTCGTCCAGAAACACGAGCCGATACGTCGGGGCGGGAACGGAAATCTCCGATCTCCTCTTGACCATCAGCACCGTCCTGCCTACTCACACGCCCACGTTGCCGTTGTAGGTCCCGGTGGCGTCGAAACAACCATTCATCCCGTACGCCGTCGAGTACGTGCGCATCTCGCCGCGAATTCCGGTGGGGCACCGGTACACCTTTTCCGTTTTGCAGTAGGTATACATCGCTCCGGCCCGGATCGCTTGGATCTGGATGTCCAGCGGCCGTTGCTCGCCCTGCATGAAGCCGGTGGCGCAGTCGTTGCCCACCCAGTATTGCTCGCCCTTGTGAGGACCGGAGCTGGGTACGGGAGCGCTGGGAGGGGCGGAAGGGTTGTAATAGGCTTCGCCGTTGACCAGCATGTCATCGTTCTCATCGGTGTACATGATCCAGCAAAGGGTCAGCGACTTTATGTTGTTCAGGCAAGCCGCACGTCGGCCCTGTTCCCGGGCTCGATTCAGCGAGGGCATCAGGACGGCCATCAGGACCGCGATGATGGCGATGACGACCAGAAGCTCGATCAATGTGAACGCATCTTGCGGCCTGCCGTTTCGGGGATCGGAAATCTTCGGTTCCGGCGGGCAGAACCGGCTTTCTCGTCTTTGCTCACCCATAGTAAGACTCCTTCACTGGCGGCCGCTCACGGGTATTCTGCAAGCATCCGGCACCGCACTGTGCCAACAGGCAGGCTCAACCCGGCCAGTCGTGATCGGGTCAAGAACCAGCCAGTGCTCTCTCTTTTATACTCTTTCCGCCTTCCCGACGCAACTGCTTTCTACGCCGGCTTGGCCTTCTCCTCGTGCATGCGGGGCGAGTGGACGACGCTGATCCCGTACATCTGGCAGAACGCTTCGACATCGCGGCGGTGATTCCCGAGGAAGACGACCTGGTGGAATCCCTGCACGTCGCGGCTGTCCTCGATGTCGTCCATCTGGATCTCGACGCTCGTTCGACATCCGCCGGCCGGGGGCGTGTTGACGTTGCCGACCACCGTGCCTGTGTCGAGGTAGAGCGCATCGGGCTTGAAGAACTGCACGAGCGTCACCGGCTGGCCGACCGGCCAGAGGACCTGCGTTGAGACGCCGAGATTGGATTCCGAGTGGCTGCGGAGGATGTACGGGGCGTGCTCCTTCTGCCGGTCGAGGCCGTAGACTCGCGTGCCGCTGACGCAGTGGGACGCGATCAGCACGTTCTTGGCGGTTTCGGGCACCGGGTCGTTCATGAACCCCGGTCTGTCGAACAGGTAGCTCGTCAGCATGAGCGAGACCGCCGGGCCGACCGCCGCCTCGCAGCCGTACGTCACCCCGTGATCCTGGAAGATTGATGCCCCCATGCACGGCGGGGTCGGCACTTTCTTCTGCGAGACCATCCCGAGGCAGTCGGTCGTCAGTGCGTTGCAGCCTTCGTTCTTGAGCAATTGCTTGGCCGCAATGTACGATCGGGCGGCGTTCAGGCCGTCCTCTTTCGTCGGCTCCACGATCTTCTTGGCCTCGCTGAACCGCTGGTGCGCGACCCACTTCGCCTCCTCGCTGACCGGGGTCTTGCTGAACATCTCTTCAAATGTCGCCCGAGGGACATACTGGAGGCTCACGAGACCGAACTTGCCTTCCTTGCGCTCGTTGCCGCTTACGACCAGGGTTTTGGTCGCTTCGAGCTGCCGCTTGGCGCGAACCATGCGCAGCGCCTGCTCGACGGCCGGCAGTTCCAGCGACGAGATGACGTGGACGCCGCCTTGGAAGGCCAGACCATTGATGTGCCCTGTGAATGCGGTGCCGACCGGCGCAAAGACAATGATGGGCACGCCGGCCTTGGCGATCTCGCCGGCCGTGCCCCAGCCTTGCATGTGCTGGAGTGTGACGAGGACGGCGTCGGGCTTCTCGGCCTGCACCTTCTTGACGAACGCGGCGACCGCGGCGCTGTCTTCAAGAGGTTGTCCCTCCTGGGCAATCTCAACTCCGACGCGCCGGCCGGCGTCGGCAATGGCCTGAGTGTATCGTGCCCGCTCGCTCTCCAGAGGGTAGGCCGTGCCGGGCCAACCGAGCCAATAGGGCGGCTTCTGACGCGCGATCGCGCTCAGCACGCGGACCTTCGGTCGCGGCCGGAACGAGGTCAGATCGATCTCTTCACGCGGGTTCGGCGTGGTGTGCAGACTGGCCGCGACGGATTTCTCGCCGTTGCCGGCACACCCCGTGGTCAGCGCCGCCGCGCAGGCCGCCGCCGCGCCCAGGAACGACCGCCTGGACATCGAGCAGCAACTGCACGGATGACTGTAGGCAATGGGCCTTTCACTCGACTGGAATTGATGGTGGTTCGACATGGTTCTCTCCTCAATTCGCGTTCTCTGTCCTATTGTGCCTGTTTCGTTATCGACCGGGCGTGGCGTGCTTCGAGACCGGCGTTGACGCGGGTCATGCTCTGGACCAGGACCTCCCAGGGGCGGTCCTCAATCGTGACTACGCCGTAGTTCGAGTTCTCTCCGTCGAAGCGTCCCTCCTTCGGCTCGTCGGCGTGCTCGAACCAGTGGAATCCGACCATGAAGGGCAGATCGATGAGCCCTTCGACATACCGTGTGAATCCGGCGGCGCGGTCCTGCTGCGTCTCGACGGCACGGCCGGCGCCTTTCGTGTTCGGCAGGCCGGAGTCCATCGCCTTGAAGCTGAACTCCGTCAGCATGATCGGCCGGCGCGTCATCTGGTAGATGTGCTGGAGCGTCTTTACGGGCGTGGTCGGCCCATAGTTGTTGAAACTGACTACGTCCACCGAGCCTCTGAGGCCGAGGAGGACCGGGTCCGGCACCAGTCCTGCAAATCGGCAGCCGAGAATGAGGTGGTTCGGGTCGGCCTTGCGAATGGCGCTCTTGCAGGCCGCGAAGTAGCGTTGCGCCACGGCTTGCTGCCACGCGGCCTGATCCTCGCGGGCCGCCTCTCCGGTCGTCGCCTCCCGGCCGCTCAAGTCCTCCCATCGTGCGACACTCGTCCCCCAGGCCCGATTCAGCGAAGCGATATCATTATATTTCTGCTTCAGGAATTCCATCGCGGCCTTTCTTCCCGCGGCGCCCTCGGGGAAGCGAAGATACTCCTCCAGCAGGCTCTCCTTGCCTCGCCAGTCGGCGCCCCAGCGCAGCTCGTTGTCGGTGAAGTAGCCGAGAAGCCACGGATCTTTCGTGTGCGGCTCGCACAACTGACGGCATGCGGCCTCCATTCTGTTCTCGAAGTCACTGGAGAAGAAATCGCCGACCGCCCCCTTGAGCCAGTCGGCGCCTGCCCGCGTGGCGAGGTTCAGGTTGATCGTGTACGGCATGTTGTGGTCGAAGGTGCTCGTGCTGGACCAGGACCCGATCGTATTGAATCCCCAGCCGCGAAGTCGGTCGACGGCCGCTTTGGCCCAGGCCTCCTCCGAGCCGTATTTGGCCTGCACGGCACGCTCATAGGGCGAGTACCCAAGGGCCGGTGCATTGTCCGCGCGGAAGCTCACGTTGTTGACGCCCTTGGAGAGGAAGGCGTTGCCCTGGGGTGTCACCAGCCACCAGAGGCCGTTCCGCTCGGCGATCTGGAAGAAGCCGGTGGCTTCGAACCGCAGGCCCGGATTATTCCAGCCCCCATACCGGTCCGGGCCGGTTGACCCGCCGGGAGCCTGTGCGCATGATACTCCGGACGCCAGCCCGCCCAGGGCCAGGTACGTGAACCCAAGGAATCTTACTACCCTCCATCTTGCCTCTGACATGCTGTGCCACATTCTCCACCTCTCGATTTAACGCTAATGTCGCCACATACTACTGCACTTGCGCCGGAGACGCAACCATGTCACGCATTACCGCCGCGTTCCCTCCCGATTGCCATTACTTTGCCCCATGTCATCACCTTGGTAGAATGACTGCTTGTGCCAATTGCAGAACGTTCTTTTTGACCAGGAAGATCAAACAATGGACGACAGATCGGCGAAGTCACGATGGTTCTCAGCGGGCCTGCTGTTGGCGGGGATGCTACTTTTCCTTGCCGGGGTCGTCGGCGGTGCGAGTGAGCGATCTCCAGATGCCTCTGCCGAGCCTATCAAGGCCCACCCCGCGAATCCGCACTACTTCATGTACAAAGGTGAGCCCACGATCCTGATCACCTCGGCGGAGCATTACGGCGCCGTTATCAACAAGGACTTCGACTATGTGGCGTATTTCGATGCGCTGCATGCCCACCAGCTCAATTACACCCGCATTTATCCCGGGGTGATGTTCGAGCCGGTGGGCAAGTTCATGCCGGGCAATACCCTGGGCCCCAAGCCCGACAGCCTGGTCGTCCCATGGGCCAGAAGCGACGCGCCCGGCTATCGGCTGGGCGGAAATCGCTTCGACCTGGATCGCTGGGACCCGGCGTATTTCACCCGGCTGAAGGACTTCCTGAGCATGGCGGCCCAGCGCGGCATCGTCGTCGAGGTCTGCTTCTTCAACTCGCAATATGAAGACACGTGGCCCCTCTCTCCTTTGTACTTCGAGAACAACGTGCAGGGCGTCGGCAAGTGTGACTGGCGCGACGCCCAGACATTGAAGCATCCGGACCTGGTCCGGCGCGAAGACGACTACGTCCGCAAGATCACGCAGGAGGTCAACGCGTTCGACAACGTCATTCTCGAAATCTGCGATGAGCCGGGCCATATCGGGACCGGGTTTGAGCTGGCCGGTCCCTGGGTCAGCCACCTGGCGGATGTGGTCCTGGATGCCGAGCGCAAGCTGCCAAAGAAACACCTTCTCGGCCAGGAGGTGGACGGCCCCCTGGGAGGGCCCGTCGACTTCGCCGCCGACCCGCGATTCTCGGTCATCGTCGGCCAATACATCTGGGGCGAGGACCAGGGAGAAATGGGCGGCATGAAGGGGCTCAACCACAAATACAAGGACAACAAGCCCATCGAGCTGAATGAAACCTGCTACTATCCAATTTGGTACAAGGGCGATAAAGTCGCCGACTCGCGGGTGGAGGCCTGGGAGTTCATCGTCGGCGGCGGGGCGGGCTTCAACCAGTTGAACGGACTCTTCACGGCCGAGAACCCGACGGGAACGTCGCCGGACAATGACCGGATGCTCCGCGCGCTGGAGAGCCTCGAGCAGTTCATCTACAGCTTCGACTTCATCAAAATGACCCCCGACAAGGACTTTCTCGTGAGGGGCGTGACTCGGCCGCAGTACCACCGGGCGATCAGCGAGCCGGGAAAACAATATGCGCTATACATCCACCACAGCAGCGAGAAGATCAACGGCGCCTACACCGTCGTGCCCGGGGAATACCGGGAAGATCTGGTGGTCGATCTGCCGGTGGGTCGCTACCGGGCCGACTGGGTCGATCCGGCAACAGCGTCGGTTCTGGGCAGTGTAGACATCGCGCACGAGGGCGGCCATCGCACGCTGACGACCCCCGCGTACAACGTGGATATCGCGCTTCGAGTGAAAAGTCTTTGATGCCAATTCCTTTTGGGAATTTGGTATCTCTGGGTGGCATCGTCAAGGCCGCAGGCCTTGGCGATGGTCTGACCCGGTCCTGAGAAGACCATCGCCAAGCTTCGCTTGACGATGCCACCCGGATTACTGCCATTTGCCAAGAAGAACTCAACTGGGGTCAGTATGATTCGCGTGGAAAGGACATTGATGTGAGTACGTACAATGCACCTGCGACTCGCCGGAGCTTGTTCAAGGGGATTGCCGGCGCGGGACTGCTATGGGCGGCGGGACGATCTGCCCGGGCAGAGGATCAGACCTTGCCGACGACTTCCTCAGGCCAGCGGGACCGGAGAGTCCCGCGCATGAAGATTACCAAAGCCGAGCCGATTCTGACGGGCGGCGATGTCTTCGTCCGCATCGAGACCGACGCGGGTATCGTGGGCTACGGCGACGCGACAAACTCATTCCTTCCCTATTCCGTGGAAGGGATGCTCAAGGATGTGATTCCGTATCTGATCGGCGAAGATCCCGAGCGCATCGAATACCTCTGGCAGTCCTGTTTCCGGCGCCGGTTCTATCGCGGCGGACCCTCGACTGGGGCGGCGCTGGCGGGCATCGATCAGGCGTTGTGGGACATCAAGGGCAAGGCTTACGGCGCGCCGGTGTACCAGTTGCTCGGCGGCCTGGCCAGAACTAAGGTGCGCGTCTATGGGCACGTGTCGGGCAACACCGCCGAGGAGGCCGCCCGCCAGGCGAAGCAGCGCGTCGCCAAAGGCATCACGGCCATCCGGTTCCGCGCGTTCCACAGCTACGACGCCCAGGACTTGCACGACCACAAGCTCGCCGTCCGGCAACAGATCGAATACCTGGCGGCGATCCGCGAGGCCGTCGGCGAAGATATCGACCTGATCCTCGAATGTCACGGCCGCTACGATCCGCCGTGGGCGATCAAACTGGCCGAGCAGGCGAAACCCTACCGGCCCTTCCTGATCGAGGACCCCATCCGCCACGAGAATCCCGAAGCCCTGGCGCTGGTCCGAGCACATACGGACATCCCGCTGGCGATTGGCGAGCGCTACCACAACAAGTGGGATTGCCGCGAGACGATCGTGCACCAGTACGTCAACTACGTTCGCCCGGACGTCAGCCACTGCGGCGGCATCAGCGAGATGAAGAAGATTGCCGCCCTGGCCGAGACCTACTACATCGATCTGATTCCACACAACAACGCGGGCCCGCTCGGATCGGCGGCGACGCTGCATGCGGCTCTGGCGATCCCCAACGTCAGCATGATCGAGGCGCCGTGGGTCAATGGCGACAGCCAGGGCGACGTGGTCAAGCCGTACCCGACGGTGGAAAAGGGATTCGCCCTGCCGCTGGAAGGGCCGGGCCTGGGCGTGACGTTCGACGAAGCATTGGCCAAAGCCAGGCCATTTCGCAAGCCCGGCCTCCAGCCTTGCCTGAACGCACCCGATGGTTCCGTTCGCGACTTCTGATCAGGAGCAGATGATGCACAAGGCGATCTTGACATTTCTGGTAGTTTGTCCCGGGCTGATTTCAGCTATGGCTCCCTGCGCGTGGGCCGCAGATTCATTGAGGGGTTTTGCTTTCACGGACAAGGTAGCTCTGGCCTATTATTACATCTGGTTCAATGAGGACAACTGGATCAAGACCGCGGAGGAAGGTGGCCGCAAGGAGGGATTGGAGGGCCTTCACCCGCTCGTCGGCGCCTACAATTCCTGGGACCCCACGATCATTGAGAAGCACATGCAGCAGATGAACCGCGCCCTGATCGACGCTTTGGCCGTGTCCTGGTGGTACGATACCAGGGCCAACGGGCCGAATGCGATCCTGGACATCGTCTTTGAGAAGGCGGTTGCCCACAACCTGAAGATCACCATCGATTACGAGCACGGCCGGGCTCCGCTCGAAACCGTGGACCACGATTTGTTCTACTTCCTGAACCGGTACAAGGACCATCCGGCCATGCTGAAGGTGGAAGGTTGCCCCGTCGTGATGATTTGGACGGCGTGGGGACATACCCCGGCCCAATGGCAGGGGGTGTTTGACCGGTTGGAGAAGGCCGGAATAAAAGCTTTCCCCATCATGTCCGGCAGCTACCAGAACGGCAAAGGCAAGGCGTATCTGGGACCGTTTCGCTCCCTGGAGGAATACACCCTGGTGGACATCGAGGACTGCCAACTGGCGGACTTCATGAAGACGATGCGCGGACATATCGACGAGTACAACAAGACCCAGGGCTTCAAGAACGGCAAACCGGCGCAGCATCATGCCACGATCTCGCCGGGCTACGATGAGACCAGGAATCCCGGCCGTAAGACCAAGAGCGGCGGTTTCAAAGGCGCTGGATGGAAGGACCGGACGAAGTTCGGTGTGAATTACCCGGACGACCCGGATGGAGCCTACTACCGGGGCACCTTCGAAGCTGCGATGAGCTCCAACCCTGACTGGCTGCACATCTCGACGTTCAATGAGCTGGCGGAGTTCAGCCACATCGAAGCCACCTTTGAGCATGGGTACACGTACATCGATCTGACAGCCCAGTTCGTCAGGGAGTTCAAGAGCCGGAAATAGTGGAACAAGCGAGCCGGTCAGCCAGTCTCACAACTCGGATGCGACGGCAGCGTTCAAATCGTGAGCGTCCCTCCACGATAGCTGGAGGGATTCACTGCTTGTTCTTGCGCTGGTCGAGGCGCTCGCCGGTGGGGGGCTGCACCCGGATGTTCAGGCCGCCGCTGGCTTCGAGCTCGTCGAAAAGTTGCTTTCGCATCGCTTCGATCTGGCCCTGGAAGGACGGGACGCTGATCAGGTTGTGCCGCTCGTGCGGATCAGTCTGCAGGTCGTAGAACCCGTCATAGTCCCACACGCCATGATAGAAGATGTATTTGTATCGCTCCGTGCGAATGGCGAACACGGTCGGCGTCGCGGGGAAATTCCACTCCCAGTGATATTCATACAGAATGTGGTCGCGCCAGGGGATCGAGTCCCCGCGCAGCAACGGCAGAAACGATTGTCCGTCCATCTGTGGCGACTTCGGCGTGCGGACGCCGGCCGCATCCAGCAGCGTCGGGGCAATATCTATATTCTGCACCATCTGTGTTACCTTCGTGCCCGGCGAGATCATCCCCGGCGCGTAGGCGAGCATCGGAATGCGGATGGACTCCTCGAAGGCGTCGCGCTTGTCGTAGAAGCCGTGCTCGCCAAGCTCGAAACCGTTGTCGCTCATGTAGATCACGAGTGTGGACTGAGTCAGCTTGGACTCATCGAGGTAATCCAGGACTCGTCCAAGATTCTCATCGAGTCCGTGCACCGTCTCGCAATACTGGCGATAGAGGTTGTCGAATGACGGGACCGGGTCGTTGTCGTACTGGCCGGTCTCCATGTGGTCGACGCCGTGGATGCTGTAGCGCCGTTCGCGGACCCAGCGAGGCTGCGTCAGGTAGTTTTCCTCGGTGTTGGCCATGGTTTCAGGTCGCTTCACTTCGCCCTGGGCATAGCGGCCCTCGTGGCGTTTGGCGGGCTGGAATGGATAATGCACCGCTTTGTGCGAGAGGTACAGAAAGAATGGCCGCTGTCTGTCTCGACCCGTCCGGAGCCATTCCAGCGCGTGGTCGGTCAGGACGTCGGTCGTGTAGCCCTGAGCCTGCTTCTGTGTGCCGTTGATGTTGAGCACCGGGTCGAAGTAGACGCCCTGGCCCTTGAAGCTGACCCAGTGATCGAACCCGGGCCTGGGATCATCCTGCTCGTGTCCCATGTGCCATTTGCCGATGAAGGCCGTCTGATAGCCCGCCTTCTGTAGATATTGCGGAAAGAAGATCGTGCCCTGCGGCTCCGGGTGCTGATTGTCCTCGATGTGATGGTGGTGCATGTATTGCCCGGTGAGAATCGAGGCCCGGCTCGGCGAGCACAGCGACGTGCTGACAAAGGCGTTGACCAGATGGGCGCCCTGCCTGGCCATGCGATCCATGGCAGGGGTCTCGAGGAATGCCGGCGCCCGGTCCATGAAGCCCATGAAGTCGTAGCGGTGATCGTCGCTGAGGACGAGGATGATATTCCGCTTGGCGGCCCTGCTGTCATCGGCCGCTCGACAGAGTCGCATGGCGCCGAGCAGGGTGAGCGCCGCCGCGCTGTGGCAGGCCACGCGAAGAAAGTCGCGGCGGCTGGAGGTCATAGGTCGTCCACTGAAGCTGTCTGCCATAGTTCCGGTTCCTCATATCCCTGCGAGTCAGGCCTTCTTTCCTGGATAGTTGGGCGAATAGAGCAGGCGTTTCTTGCGTATCGTAAGGGCGCCGTTCTCGACGAATTCCGGGCCGCGCTCGGACAAGTGAGCGACCATGCGCTGCCGCCACTGCTTCAGGGTATCCTGCGAGCTTGATTGCCCCGCCAGGTCGTGACATTCCCCGGGGTCTTTCTCCAAATCGAAAAGCTGCTCTCTCCCGTCATAGGCATAATAGATGTACTTCTGTCGGCCGTCGGTCAGCGCGGTCCAGTGATCGTTGCTGTAGCACATGGAGTGTTCGAGGTCGATGAAGGGCCGCCAGTTGCCCGTCCGTCCGCGGACCAGCTCCAGCAGGCTTTTTCCGTCGAGTTGGTTCGGGATGGTCGCGCCGGCGGCGTCGAGGAAGGTGGGCAGGACATCCCGCAATTCGACGGGCGGAGGCAGCTTCCCGCCTCGCAGTCGGGCCGCGTCCATGCTCTTGGGCCATCGCAGGATCATGGGGATCTTTGCCGAGCCTTCGTAGGCGTAGGTCTTTCGCCAGAGGTGATGATCGCTGAGCATATCGCCGTGGTCGGCAAAGAAGAGGATCAGCGTGTTGTCGTAGACGCCCCGTTTCTTCAGAGCGGCCATGATCCGCCCGATCTGCTCGTCGATAAACGTCACCGATCCATAGTAGGCCCGGCGGGACTCCTTCGCCTGGCGGATGCCGAGGTCGCCATGCCACAGACTCGGGTTGGGCGGCTCTTCATGCGAGGCATTTCGCCCGGCCCAGTCTCCGACGCAGGGAGCCGGCATATCGTCCACGCCGTACATGTCCACGAATCGTTGCGGCGGATCGTAGGGGCTGTGCGGCCGGGCGAAGGAGACCTTCAGGAGAAAAGGCTCCGGCCGGTCGTACTTCTCGATGAACTCGACGGCCCGATCGCCCGTCCAGGTCGTGGGGTGCAGCCGCTCGGGCAGGGCGTAGGACTTGGCGCGGTAGTCGTTCCAGCCGATGCCGGTCGCGTCCGGGTCGAGGTCGGGGGCCTGCTGCCGGAACCAGAGGCGGTAATCGCTGACGAAGCCGGGCGTCTCCGCGCGTCCCGACTCATCCACGAGCAGGCCGTGATAGCCGCGGAGTTTCTTCTGCGGATACCAGTGCATCTTGCCGATGCCGAACAGATAATACCCGGCGTCCCGCATCGCCTGAGGCAGCTCGAACGGGTATTGCTCAGCCACCCGGCCGTAGCCGAGCATGCCATGATGCCACGGCGACAGCCCCGTAAGAATCGCACTGCGGGCGGGCGTGCAACTGGGGGTGGAGGTGTACGCACTGGAGAACAGGACGCCGTCGGCGGCGATGGAATCCAGGTTCGGCGTCTTGATGACGTGATTGCCCGCGCAGCCAAGGCAGTCGCTGCGGTGCTGGTCCGTCATCAGGTAGAGGATGTTCGGCTTCGATCCGGAGGCTGCGGCGGCCGACGCCCCGCGCGACAGCAGGGCCACAGACGAAACGCCCGCGGCCATCTTCAGGAATTCTCTTCGTGTCACTGGCGGCAAACAATGGGACCTCATAATCGACTCCTCGGCCATCCGCGAATTGCATGCCTCATCCCCACGACTCGGTCATCAACCCGCAGGATGCCTGTGCGACCCCATAGTACCCACGAAAGATGTTTTTTCAAGGCTTGTGCCACGGCGCAGCAAGAGCGCATGCAGAATCGCCCAACATGGTGGGTGGCGTCGTCAAGCGCAGCTTGGCGATGGTGACCTTCCTGGGCGCAGGACCATCGCCAAGGTCTTCGACCTTGACGATGCCACCGAGCCGATCTCGTACCAGGAATCGGCTTGGCGCGAGGCGCTCTGGGGCGCCGTACTCGCGAGCCTGTCCGCAACTGCCCGTCGACTATGGATAAGAGTCAGAGGGTACAGGCGGCTCAAGGTCATATGTCCGGCCGTCCCGGCCGACGATCCGCGTGACTGTGAATGTGACCGTGCCGGCTTGGCTGAGCAGCTTGGTCACGAACAGCTCAAGTCCGCTGTTGTCCGTCGAGCCTGTGACGGTTGCGCTGTAGAGGCCACTCCATCGTCCCTCGACCGTCGCGTAGTAGATCAGCCTCCCATCGTCGCCCCTGACGACCACGGTCGCCGCCGCCTTCCACCCTTTCCGCAGCGCCGGCCACTGCGACACGGCGACGCTCACGTGCGCAACAGGCGTACTGCTCTGCGCGGCAACGTTCACCGTCGTGCTGTTGGTGTTGTTCGCGGGGATACCGTCCTTGAAGTCATGTGTGGCCGTCAGCGTGTGATCGCCGAGGGATGTCTGCGTCGTCGTGTTCCACGTGAAGGTCACGGTGGTCGAAGCGCCGGCGGACAAACCGCTGGCCACGGACTGTGAGCTGATCGTCGTGCCATTATCGGCGAGCGAAACATTGAACGCTCCGGCGTTCTGATTGCCGATGTTCTCCACGGTGACGGAGATGTCGGCCGTGCTGCCCTGGGTCACCGTGGCGGGACCTGTAATGCTTGTGACGGCGATGTCGGTCAGGCGTGCCTCGATGGCAGTTGTGGCGCTCGCCGAATTGTTCAGGGGGTTTTGATCGCCGCCGGCGTTATGCGTGGCCGTCAGGGTGTGATTGCCGAGGGATGCGGGAGCAGCGGCCGTATTCCAGGTGAAAGCCACGGTTGTCGAAGCGCCGGCGGACAGGCCGCTGGCCGTGGATTGTGAGCCGGCGGGGGTGCCGTTGTCGGTAAGCTCGACAGTGAATGTTCCGACGTTCTGGTTGCCGACATTGGTGACCGTGACGGAGATAGTCACGTCAACGCCCTGGACGGCACTGGCAGGGGCATTGATGGTGATGGCAACGTCAGTAAACGGCTCCGTTTGCGGGGAGGCGGCCCAGCCGATCTTCTCCTTGTAGCCGTCAGGGTCATTCTGAACGAAGAGGCCGCCGGCGGCGGTCTGGTCCATCGCGGCGTCGATCAGGGCCTGCCGGATGGCGTATACGCCGCTCGCATTCGAGGCCCGGCCGTGCTCGGCGATGTAGAGAGCAGCGAGTCCCGTGCCGTGGGGTGAGGCCATGCTCGTGCCGCTGGCGGTGCCGTATCCGCCGCCCTTCCAGCAGGAATAAATACTCACGCCGGGCATCAGGAGGTCGATTGCCTTGCCCGGCGAGATCACGGGATTTCCCGCGACAACGCTGCGGCTGTAGTTGCTGAAGCTCGCGAACGAATCGTCGGCGCCATAGCCGGTCGAGCCGCCTGAGCCGCCGGGCGTTCCATCAGAGTCGCACATGGCCGAAATGGCCGCCGCTTCCGGATAGGCGGCGGGAATGAAGTCGTCGCTCGTGCCAAAGACTCCATCGGCGCCGTATACGTCCTTCGCATCGTTGCCTGCCGCCACGACATAGACGACCCCGGCGGCGACGCCGTTTTGGATTGCGGTCCGGAATATGCTGCTGCTGGCGGCGGCCCCGAGGCTCATGTTTGCCACCTCGATAGTCGCGGCGTGGGCGGTCACCCAGTCTATGCCGGCGATCACGTCGGACAGATAGCCGGAGCCGGTCGAGTCAAGGACCTTCACGGCCCAAAGGCGGGCGCCGGGCGCCATGCCGACCACGCCGAAGTCGTTGTCCTTGGCGGCGGCAATGCCGGCTACATGCGAGCCGTGACCGTTGTCGTCGTCGTACGCGTCGTCTGCGAAGGATATCAGGCCCCACAGGCTGTAGAAATGTCTTCCTCCGACGACGTTCAGGTCCGGGTGATCGATGTCGATGCCGGTGTCGATAATGGCGATATCGACGTCCACCCGCTCGTCGATGCCGTTGATCTTCGCCGTGGCATTCTGGTCGGCGTCGACTCTGTTGACGCCGGTTGGCAGGGTCTGACCGGCGACCGCATGGACCCGCACGTCGGGCTCGACCCTGAGCACGCCAAGCTGTCCTTCGATGGCTTGCCGGGCCAGGCCGGGCGGCAACTGGATGGAGAATCCGTTGACCGCGGCCCTGTAGACGTGTCCGAGCTTGCCGCCGGTTCGCTGGGCGATACCCCGGCCGAGCTGGCCGGGATCGGCGCCCTCGGCGACCTGAACGATGTAGACGCCGGGCGGGCCGCCTGCCGGCTCCGGCGGCATGGCGCCGATCGTCAGCGTTACAAAAGCGAGCAGCAACGGAATTCGGAACACACGCGTGCAGACCATTGGATACCCCCTTTCGCTTTAGATGTGCAGAATCCGGCAGAGATGATACGCACCGATCCTGTTTGGCATCTTTCCTGAGTCATGTATAACCCCTCGAATACAGGAGAGAACCATACCCATTGAAACAGGAGCCAATGGAAAGTCAAGAGCAAAAAGACTGAACTGTGCCGCGGAGATAGAGTAACGGGGATTGACGGCCCATGCATGCGCGGCAGTCGGCATCCGAATCTGCCTCCGCCGCGTGCTCGAAAGCAGGTCGAGCCTTGACCACGCCGAGGCAATCGTATCTATTGGACGCGGTTCGCCGGACATTGGTTGGTCGGGGACAAGCCCGTAAGCCCGTGTGGAGAGTCGGCCGTGATGAGAATACCGGGTGTCATTCTGGGATCGTTTGTCCTTCCGTTTTGTTGTGCGGCGGGAAGCGATGGCGAGCGCGGGCTTCAACTCACCGACGTCTTTGTAAGCGGGGCGGACGGATACCATACCTATCGGATTCCTGCGCTGCTGGTAACCTCCAAAGGTACGCTCCTGGCCTTCTGTGAAGGACGCAAGGGCAGCCGGTCCGATTCCGGCGACATCGACCTGCTCGTGAAACGTTCGGCCGATGGGGGCAGGACCTGGAGCCGCCGGCAGGTCGTCTGGGACAACGGGGCAAACACCTGCGGCAATCCGTGCCCTGTGGTCGATCAGGCGACAGGCGCGATCTGGCTGCCGATGACGTGGAACCATGGCGAGGACAATGAGAGCGAGATCAAGCGAGGGACCGGCAGGGACAGCCGGCGGGTGTTCGTCACGCACAGCGATGACGACGGCCAAACGTGGGCCCGGCCGCAGGAGATCACCGCCGATGTGAAGCGCGCGGACTGGCGATGGTACGCCACCGGCCCCGGAGTCGGCATCCAACTGGCGCACGGCCCCTGGAAGGGGCGTTTGCTGATCCCGTGCGACCACAGCCTCCCGCTGCCCGACGACCCGGATGGCTACAACTCCCACGTGATTTACAGCGACGATCACGGCCGGACCTGGCAATTGGGCGGCCGTCTCCGCCCGGCCGTCAACGAGTGCCAGGCGGTCGAGCTGATCGATGGCACGTTGCTGATCAACATGCGAAATTACGACCGGTCGAAGACCACGCGGGCCGTCTCCGCCAGCACGGATGGTGGGATGACCTGGTCTGCGGTCCGGCACGATCCTGTCCTCGTCGAGCCCATCTGTCAGGCGAGCCTTCTGCGGTACACGTTGCAGCCGCAGGACGGCCGCAACCGTCTTCTCTTCTCGAACCCCGCCCACGCGGAGCCGGGGCAACGGCGGGACATGACCGTCCGCATGAGCGAGGATGAGGGCAAGACATGGCCGGTCAGCCGGGTACTCTGGCGCGGTCCGGCAGCATATTCCTGCCTCGCCGTCCTGCCCAGCGGCGACATCGCATGTCTCTTCGAGGCCGGCGAAAAGAATCCCTACGAGCGAATCATTCTCGCCCGCTTCAGTCGCGATTGGCTGACCGGCGCCGATACGCCGCCGTAGAATGCTTCCTCCGACCGTCCCAGGTTATCGGCAGCCCCAATAAAGCCTGGGTGCCATGCCTACGCTCGCGTAAGCATGTCCTTGGCCATGAGGTTCCACGTGGCCGGAGGCTTTGCCGATGGCGGATGGGTAAACCAGCGGCAAGCTGGCGCTTGCCGCTGCCACCCGAAGCGTGATGACTTGCCACGAAGAACTCATGCGGAATCGGTATCATTCCTGCTCGTCGTGGCTCTCCTTCGAGCCCGGCTCGATCAGCTTCTTGGTCAGGACCACCAGTCCGATCTGCTGCGACCACTCGGAGACGATGTTACTGACCACGGTCCCCCACTTGGCCTCCGGATCGACCCTGGAGAACAGCAGTATCCAGCCCAGTCCGGTCGCGATAAGAAAGAGCGTGAGGGAGTGCTCGTGAAGGAGTTCGAGGGCTCGGTTACTGTACTTGCGGCGGGGCTGGCGGCTCTCGCGTGAGCCCTTCTCGAAGAACCACTTGGTCGCCAGAACCGTGATGACGACGCCGATCCAGTCCGCAATGGCGTTGCCGAAGAACGAGCCTATGTGCGATTTGGGGTCCGCGAACAGGTACAGCACGAACCACAGCGCCAGCACACCCGCCGCGACGAGGCTGAGCGAATGACGCTTCCAAAAGGGCTCCTGCCGGCGATCCGCCGCTCCTTTGTCTTTGCCCACCGTTTCTCCTCCTGAAATCGGTCCAGGATGCTGTCGGCATCTCACAGAATCCGCTGTGAATCCGTGCGCCGTTCACAAATCGTACGCACCTTCCGGGACGGCGTTCAGAATGGCGGCGGGCACCATCCTCCATTGCCCGATAGCCGCATCGGTGGTGTACTGGCGCAGTGTTGCGGCCATAAGCACGGAAAAGACGGGTGATTTCGCCGGCCGGGGTGTTGCCTTGGCGATGGAAACGCTACCCCCGCCTGCCTGTTCACGGATGGTGAATCATGAAAACGCGGCCCCGGTCCGCCCCCGAATCCGTGCGCCCCCGCCTACACTTCAGTTGAGGCGGCATCGGTCGGGGTCGAATCCGTTCCTGCCGCGGCAGGCGCCTGCTTCGACGGTGCTGGCGATGAAGCCCAGGCAACTTACAGCATCCGCTCGCTTGTCCCCGGGGTGCCTGGAGAGCAGCGTGTCGATGAACTGATCCAGACGTCTGCAACATTCCTCCGTGTCGGTCGCCGTCCAGTTGGCATTCTGATAATCCTTATTCAGTCCGAGCAGGGACATGCCGAATTGAGCATCGCTCTTATATCGGATGCAATGGGTCGTGTTCCTGTTTTCGCGTCCGTACGCCTCGATGTCGCCGAGCATTCTCTGAAGGTATTGTCTCTGACGAGGCTCCTCGTGATCGAAAAGAGGAATTTCGCGAAATTGAACGCGTGGATCGACCCTCTTGACGCGATCGCGACTTTTGGCCTGCTGTTTCGAGACCGGTTCGACGACCGCTATGTGCGGCCTGTAATCCGTAGTGGAGCCTACGTTGATATTGTGAAATGACGCGCCTGTCAGGAGGCCCGGAATTCCACCGACGTGTGCCGTGCCTTGGCCGGGACGCATCATGGTCTTGCGATGCGTGTGGGCCGACAGCCAGTAGTTCGCTCTTCCGTCGATTCGCCAGTGGTGGAGATTCTGGTTCGAATAAGGGCTTCCGAAAAGCGTGGTCTCGACCGTCTCCCAGGCGCCGTGCAGCATGTTCAAGAGCTCGTAGTGCCAGCTTGCCGGGATGTCATCACGCTTTCTGTCAAGGTTGTCGGGCGGGTAATGCGAGGCGATGAACCGGAACTCGGGAGGCGGGCCGGTGGGACCGTCACGGAGATACGCGATCTGGGACGGCCTTTTGCCGCCGGCCGCGCTTTGGCGATCCCGGGACGATACCGATCCCTGCATGCCGTAGAAATCCCATCGGGGAATGAACGGGTCCCATATCGTCAGTTCCGGCTTGAACGGCGTGTCGGCATAGTCCGAGGTGTCGGCGAGGAAGATCTCCACCGCTTTGTCCCCATCCTTTGGATACACGAGCCGGCCCGCAAGGTACAGGCCGCTGCCATGATCCAGGTCGGGGTCCAGTGCGTCGCGGTTGTCGGTATAGCGGAACAATGTATTCGCAGGCAAGTCACTGCTGGCGCGGTTGAACTCGCTGATCCTGCTGAGCACCTCGTATTTTGTCAGGGCACGGTTGTACGTCGCGGGCAGGGGCGGCACCTCCTCCGGCCGAAGACGATTCAGCAGGAGGAATCTTGTCACAGGATCCGACGTATTGCCAACCCCCAGGTAGTCATGATTTCCTATCACCATGAATATGGGCGTATCGCTCTTTCCACGATAGTCGCCAAGCACCGCGAATAGCCTCCCTATCTCATTTTCGCCGCCGCTGTTTGCGCCGTCCCCGAGATATAGAATGACGTCAATATCCGCCGGGAATCGGTCCAGCGCGATCTGCAACATCTCCGGCGCGAGGTGTTCGAGTGCGGGAGGACGAATGGCACATTCAAGTTCCTTATCGAGAGATTTGTTCCGGTACGGACAGTCCGGCGTACTCTCGGCAGAGGTGATCTGGGAATCGGCCAGCAGGCCGATTCGGATCGGCAGAGGGTGCACAGGCCGATCTCCGGCGCAGCCCGGCATGAACGAAAAACTCAGAATCGACAGGGCCAACCATCCACAAGTCTGTCTACGATCGCTCATATGTTCCTAACCGGCTCGTGCGCGGAGCCCCACTGCCAATACCACATCCGGACTGTCCTGCCCGCCCCAGAGACTCCGCTCATTGCGACCCGGGGGACACCTCCGGCGCCCTTTCATGTTCGCATCCGGCCCAAATCTCCTGGGGGAAAACAATACTGTCGGCGCCGGGGATCTGCGGCACGCCCCGGCCTGTATTCAAATCGATGCCCTGCTCCAAATACGCCTTGTAGGCCAGTTGGCTGCAATAGAAGGCGCTGTCCGTCATGGAGTCCGTGAACACGATGTTGTAAGGTTTCCTGGCCTGGGCCTGCCTGAGGCAGTAGGTGGCGACGGCCCGGCGAATCCCGGCCTCCTCTTCGCCGGAGAGCGACCTGCCGGCCAGCGGGTAGGCCACGCCGTACAGAGTATCGAAAATGGAACCTCGCATCTTGGTCATCTTCGATGCGTCCCACGTGTTGCCGGCGATGTCGAACGTGGCCACGCGAAACTTGGCGCCGGCCTCGACACAGCGCCCGCCCGGCCCGACGTACACCACGATGTGATCCACGGGCCCCGGTATTACCATCCCGTAGAGCCGGTAGAAGAACCCGGCGAACACGGATCGTCCCATGGTCGTGCTCGTGCAGATCAGGTCCCCGGTTTGAACCGTCATTCCGTCGATGACATAGGTGTGAACGGCGACATTCTCCGGCTCACGGGCCTGCCGCTGTGAGCCGCCGCAACCGGCCAGACCGCAAGAGACAACGATGAACACCAATCCAACGGCCAACACCCTGAGAGTTCCCATCTTCGGGCTCCATTCGAGCAGCTATGCGGGATGTATGGAATTGAGCATACGCAGCGCCGTAGAGCGTGTCAACGTCAAAGACACTGGAATATTGTTCTTGACAACCAGGGACGCGTCAGGTTGAATCCAGTCACGAAGCTCGTCGTTCGCCGGGCAAGGATCACGCTTCAATATGGAGCCCTGTGTGCGTGAATGGCATGCGCAAATCTGTTCCTGTGGTATCAACGGTATCGCGTGTTGCGACCCTCAGGGGTATGTCCCTGACACCGACGTGGACATCATGCCCTTGAGCGTGTCTTCCTACGAATCCATGTTTTGCTGCAGCGAGGACAGAAAGGAGCACAAGTCTATGAGGCATCAGTGTTGCGATGGGTATTGCGGCCACGCAAGCGTGCGAAGACACATGGACTCCCTGACGCGCAGACGCAGTGTTCTGGCGGCCTCCGTTTGTCTGCTCGTGGTGTTCCTGATCGCCGGATGCACGAGCACCGGAACGTTCCCGCAGACGAGTGGTACTCAGGTAGACCTCAGCAGGAAGAACTTCCGTGTGGTCAAGGCCAACGCTACGGGTTCGAGCTCAGGCTTCAAGCTGCTGGGTTTCATCCCGTTCTCGGCACCGACTTATACTCAGGCGATGTCGCACCTTTACCAGAAGGCCGGCGTCACGGAAGGGAAGGCACAGACCCTGACCAATGTCACTCAAGAGAGATCTTCCCTGTACCTCATCCTGTTCTCGATCCCGAAGCTGACGATCCGCGCAGACGTCATCGAGTTCACCGAGTAAGCCGGACGCGCTGCCAGGAACACCCCTTCGAAGAGGCACAAAGCAGTCCCCACGAGAACCCGAACGAGCGTGTGGGCGCGGCCGGAGTTGTTCCTTCCATATGTTGGGCTTGGGCCCCGGCAAGGTAGCTGGGAGTGGAGGCGCCGCAAGGCGCCGGCGGCCGCCGTGTCTGATTCCGGTGGCTCCCATCCCCTGGAATGGTGGCTGGCGACTGCTTATCGGCAGGCGTCGCGGGTCAGTCCGCCGCCTTCTGTCCTCCGTCCCCTTTCTTCTCCGCGTCCCTGCGCAACACAATCCCTCGTGTTCAAATGTCACACCTTTGCAGCGCAGACCCCTGAGAGACAATGAGACGGCCATGATCTGGGCGACCGCCGGAGCCGCTCTTTGCTTGAGCGATGCCTTTTCCCCTGCTGAACCAACATGGAATTGACTCAATTCTAACACTCTCCTAACACAATCCTAACATTCCTGGATTAAACATCAGAGTAGGTCTCGTCTTCTTGTGCTCCAAGGTCTTTGTTCGCAGGAGCTTGCGATGGATGCATTTGACATGATTTCCGAGCCGGTTCTTTTCATCCAGCAGTTGCGCGAACACTCCAACAAAGTCCACCAGAGCGTGGAATTGATCCAGTCGCTGGCGGATGCACTACTGGCGGAGGACTACGAAAAGATACGGACTCTGCACGAGCAAATGTCCGGAATCCGGGATGAAGTGGACCAAATCAAACTCTCGTTGTATGGTCAAATCAAGGAAATGCATTTCCACTCGGCAGGCGGGGACGCACTCAGTCAATACCTGGCCTGCCAGGACAAGGTGGCCGATTCATCGCAGGACTTCGCCGAGCTGTTGGTGTTACGCAAGACCACAATTCCCATCGAATTGCGGGATGATTTCCGGGCTTTTGTCACCCAGGTCGTCAACGTCAGCAGGCGGACGATGAGTCTGGCAGAGGGGCTCTTCTCAGAAGCGGAGACTGTCTGTACAGATGCCGACGTACAGAACTTGCTCGGCGCGATCCGGGGAATCATCGACGAGAACGGCCGGGCCAGGCAACGTGAAATGGAGTTCGCCCGGCATGTCTACAGCCTTGAGAAACAGCTTGACCCGGTGACCGTCATGTTTCTGGACAAGTACTGTGCCGCGTTGCGCGAAGTGGCCGACAACGCCGAGCGCGCCGCCGAGCATCTACGTCTGATGGTCCGTTAGGTGTACGACGGTGTCATGATGAGATCAATAACTGGTTCCATAGAGGTAAAGCAGGCTTACGTATGGTGAGTATTCTCTTGCTGATCGCCCTGGCCCTGGTTTTCGATTTCCTCAACGGCTTTCACGATTCCGCCAATTCCATCGCCACGGTCGTCTCGACGCGGGTTCTCACGCCCCGTCAGGCCGTGGTCTGGGCGGCGTTCTTCAACTTCATCGCCTTTCTGTTCTTTGGCCTGCACGTGGCCAACACGATCGGCAAAGGCATCATCGATATCGCGATCGTGGACAAGGCCGTGATCTTCGCCACCTTGGTCGGCGCCTGCTCGTGGGACGTTATCACCTGGTACCTGGGCCTGCCGACCAGCTCCTCTCACGCCCTCATCGGCGGGATGATCGGTGCGGCCCTGGTCAAGGCCGGGTCGGGCGCGCTGGTCTGGTCCGGAATCAGCAAGACGGTAGTCTTCATCTTCGTCTCCCCCATCCTGGGATTTGTCCTGGGCATCGTGCTGGGCACTGCCGTCTACTGGCTTTGCCGCAATTCCACCCCCCACAAGGTGGACCATCTCTTCCGCAAGGGACAGCTCATCTCGGCCGCACTGTACAGCATGGGCCATGGCGGAAACGATGCCCAGAAAACGATGGGCATCATCGCCAGCCTCCTCTTCAGCGCTGGCGTGCTGACCGGCGAATTTCACGTGCCGCTGTTCGTCGTGCTCCTGTGCCATGCGTCCATCGCATTGGGCACCATGTTCGGCGGCTGGCGAATCGTCAAGACGATGGGTCAGAAGGTGGCGAAACTGAAGCCGGTGGATGGCTTTTCCGCCGAGTCCGGCGCCGCCCTGACGCTGGCGATCTCTTCCGGCTTCGGCATTCCCGTCAGCACGACGCATACGATCACCGGAGCGATCATGGGCGTCGGCTCGCTGCGGCGCCTGAGCGCCGTCCGCTGGGGCGTCGCCTACAATATCATATGGGCCTGGATTCTGACGATTCCCGCCGCCGCGGTCATCTCCGCCCTCGCCTACCTGCTGGCAACTCGTGTCCTTGCGATTCTGTCATAGAGCTTCGGCCAGAAGGACGACGAGGCAACCACAATCCGCGCGACAGCCGCAGACCGACCTGCGTCCACCGATCCCCTCACACGGACTTACGCGGATGAGCACGGATTCTGGAAATGTCATTCCCGCGAAGGCGGGAATCCAGACGCCTTCACCACGAAGAGGCGTGGTTTGGGCTCAGCCCGCGCTTCATTCTTTAACGGACTCTCTCTTACTCCTTTGGTGACAGGGACTTACGACGTGAGATTTTTCTTCATTTTCTTGTTGACCAAATGACCATAGCTGTCTAGAATGGAATGAGCGTGGCAAGGTGTGCCGGGTCTCGGGCCGGCGATGAGCGGGCGGGATTCGGCTCGGCGGCGCTCGATGATTGTCACGGGAAGGGAGAAACGCATGGCGAATCGAAGCTGTACCACGTGTGTGTATGCCTGGTGGGATCAGGGCCACTGGCTGACGAGCCTCTCGACGGGCTTTCCCAGCCGGCCGGTCTGTGCCAACCATGCTGACACTCCGGGCTTGATGCGACCGGTTCCTTTTGGCGGCCCCTGCCGCAACTACCGCCCCAAATCCCCTGAGCCACAGGGTGACATCAAGCGAATCCCGCTGGGTGGCGGCCTTTACACCTACGTGGATGCTACCGACTACGAATGGCTCAGCCGGTGGGCTTGGCATGTGATTGGCGGGTACGCCGGGCGGTATGAGAAGGACAGGAAGATCTACATATACCGCGAGATCGTGCAGCCACCCACGGGCATGGTTGTCGACCACATCAATCGCAACAAGATGGACAACACCCGGCTCAATCTCCGCGCCTGTACGCCCGACGAAAATGCGCGCAACAGAGCCAAACGCGTCGCCTCCGTCTCCCAGTACAAAGGCGTCGGGTACAAAAAGAGGAACAAGAAATGGTTTGCGGAAATCACCATCGCGGGTGAACACATCTGGCTCGGCTTTTGCGACAGTGAGATTGACGCGGCCCGAACTTATGACCGTGCCGCCGTTGAGCACTTCGGCGAATTCGCCAATCTAAACTTCCCCGAAGAATGGCCGCCGCAGCGCCGACGGAAAGTCCACGCAAACGCCCAAGCCGCCTTGAAGCGGAAAAGCAAGAAGGTCAGTAGGAAAATAGGCAAGAAGGGCAAAGGCAACGGGAGGAACGGCAAAGGAAGGAAGACGGGAGGCAAGACGAAGCCCGCACGGACTACGACTCCAGAGCTACCGCGGAAGAGGCGTAACCGTGCGACGCCATGAAGATTTGAGCACGGTGGGCGGTTTTGTTCTTCGCAGTCGATTGCCAATAATCTACAATCAACTCGCAGTCAGGTAGCCGATAACCGTTGTGTAACGACCAAAAGCCCACGTGACTCGTATGTGAGAGAACATGGACGACGAAGGAGTATGCTGTACAGCGTGAGTTCCCTGATGTCAGGGAGGAGACTTTGGACGTGACCGCATTCGCACATTCTGCTGCAGCTTTGAGGCCCCTCCTTGAGGGCTGTGGCTATTCAAATGCGCGATTGGCGACGGACTTCAGCGTCGGTGATGCCAGATACCCGCTCGTCGGCTTCGCCAGCAAACCGTGGGATTTCGATTCGGCATGCATCGCCGTCATGGAAACATCCGACGAGCCGGAAGAGGCGGTTAGACGATGCCGTCAGTTGGGCGCACCAATCGTGTGGGTGCAGCACAATGGGATCGTTGATTGGTGGATGCAGCACAGCACCGTCCCGAGGCGACTTGACTTCAGACCGCTTAATGAGTTTGGCTCGCTGGTGCGATCGCGCCAAGCGGACCTCACACCCGAGAGCGTTTACAGAGCCAAGGTACTAGGCCGTTTGCCAGGCGCAAGGCAGTTGGACTTCGTGGATGTGGGACTCATGCCCCTGCTTCGGGCTGAGGCGGGCGAGAAGCTCGGTGAGCTTGTCGAAGAAATGACAGGTGCTACCCTCAAGGGACTCGGCCGGAGCAACCCGAGCAAAGCGATGCTCCGCGACGTGTTTACTCACGTCTTCCGGTTGCTTGCGGGGAAAATCCTAAAGGACAAGAACGTTGGCGACTTCGCTATGCTCGATTTGCAGGACCCCACCGCGGTCCTCCGTGCCGTAGCAGAACACTACGACAAGAACGGCACTATTACTAAGAACCTATCCGAATAACCCGGCACAGCGGTACGTGATGACGGCACAGACCAGATGAAGCATGCCGAGATAATTTGCGGCCTTCTTCTCCCACCG
>Ga0315277_10001604_pt1 | contig 32596 bp, 23 predicted proteins | sample YL17G05_15_MG_FD_203695 | JGI IMG/M metagenome (GOLD analysis project Ga0315277, IMG submission 203695) | Sediment microbial communities from Yellowstone Lake, YNP, Wyoming, USA - YL17G05_15 | ecosystem: Environmental > Aquatic > Freshwater > Lake > Sediment | place: USA: Wyoming | collected...
TAAACGAGTCCGTCGGTCCCGGAGTCTGGTTTTTCTCCGTGGTTTCTGGGACCCCTATGGTCTGTGTGATGTCTCTTGAGTATGTCGTGAATTCCACTCGGGTAGCTGATGCATCACTCACTTCACCCAGAGCTTGTTGAAGTCCGATATGTAGCTTTGTACAACCGACGAGCCTTGGATGAAGATCGCGTTTTCGTAGTTGCTGTCCTCGGCACTCAGAGACCAATTGTAGCTCCCTGTGAAGAGCAACTTGCCGTCGAGGATCATGTACTTATTGTGCATAATTCCGTTGAAAAGCCCAGCCATTCGCCGCACGCCGAATCCGAGTTGCTCGAGGGCCGCGATCTTGTTGCTCGAGCTCGTCGCCTGACTTGAGTCTGCGATGATCCGTACAGCCACGCCGCGATTCCTGGCCGCGATGAGGGCGTCGCATAGCTCCTGGGCGGTGAAAGAATAAATCGCAATATCGATGGTGCTGGCAGCCTTGTTGATCTCCGAAACGATTCGGGATCGGATCCCGCCGTTGGGTGAGAACAGCGCGTTGATCGAAGGGCCTGGCTGCCCCACGGATACCGTGCTGAAAATGGAAGAGCTGTGGAAGCGAAGTGCCGTGACTGAAACTGCTCCCGCTGTCAGGCTGATCTCGATCCTGCCTGACGGTGCCCCTGGAATGATCTGGAAAAGGAAGGCCGAAAGGTGTCTGCCCGGAGGTAGCGTGAACGGGTAAGTACCCGCAATGACTCCGTCGGCTTTCCTTGACAGCAGAGTTCCCGCAGCCGCAACCATGCCGGGATTCGTCATGGCGAAGCCCGTATTGAATCCTCCCTCTTCGTCGGCATAAAAATCCGCCGAATTGCCTGGCTCTGCTGCGGGGACGCAAGCTTCAGAAAAAAGGCTGGATCCATTGAATAGCTGAAAGACCGCGTTCCCGTTCAAACCACTGACGGATGGTGAGGTGGTCACCTGTGCCCAGCCTGTGGTAGCTGTGGCTGAGTTGCCCGAGGTAGTGATCTTGACGGAGCCCCTGGCCTGAATCGGAATCTCAAATGAACTGGAAGTCACATTGCCGACTGTGACCGTCAGTGGTTCTCCTGAGTCCGAGAAAAGTGAAATGGTGGCTGTGGTGCTTATGTCGGTGCCGTTGGTAACCAGCAGGATGGTTTTGTAGCCTCCTCCGTCGGCAATATGCGGGAATACCAACTGAGCGGGGGCAGCTTTGAGAGGCAGGCCAATGACTACAACAATGGCGAGCAGAACCGCCAGTCGCTTCGCAGTACTCACAAAATCCTCCGGCCGAAATTAGCCGGCCCTTTTCACAGTGCAGCGCGGCCGTGAAGGCAGGTTTTTCTAACTCCTCTGACCGCCACGATCCCTCAGGAATCCGAATCAGGTGTAGCAACGCACTTCGAAGATTCTTGCCAGAGTATCGCCATTGGTCCGCTTCACCATGACCCTGACCGACGATGTCGCTACAGGCTCGAACGTATGACTCACCAGGCGGAGGAAATTATCCCTGGCTTCGAAGATTCTGCGCCAAGTGCCGCCAATCATGGCTTCAACCGAATAGTCCGCGACTGTTTCCGGCTGCGGACCGCGCGTCTGGGTGTTGTATTCGCTGTCCTGTCCGGTCAGGTAAAGCCGGCGGTGCAGGCCGGAATCGAAGGTCAGTTGAATCTCGCGGACGCTTCGTGCCTGGTCCCAACTCAGCTGCAGCCAAGGCTCACCCTCCTGCATGGGAGCTTGCCATTGGTGTGTGAAGCCGTCGCCGATGTTACGATTCCAGCCGTCGATGATGTTCACAGCTTTGCCGGCGGCGGTTTCCGAAGATGCGGTGATGCGCGCGCGGCGCGCAAGATCCTCCGGGTCTTCGTTGCGTACTCCAATGACAGCCTGGTCGTCGCGCAGCAGCTTCTGCTGGTATGCGGCCAGAAGGTTCTTGTTGCCCGCCAACTCTTTTGGTGAGCAGTGGTGCAGCACACAGAAAGCTGCCGCGGTGCCTGCCGCCTGCCCGATGGCCGCGCAGGTTGCCATTACGCGCGTCGACGCCAGCGCAACGTGTGAGGCGCTGATGTTCCTGCCGGCCATCAGGAGGTTGGACCGGTTGCTGCTGTAAAGCGAGCGCAGCGGGATGTGATAGGGCTGCTTGAAGAAAACCTGGTGGAACGGCTGTATGTCGGTTCGATCCATGCCGCCCGGCGGGTGGTCGTCGATCGGCCATCCGCCACAGGCAACGCGGTCCGGGTAGGGTTCGCAGCGCTCGAGTTCCTGCTGGATCATCACATGGTCGCCCGCGATGCGCCGGCTCTCCCTTTTGCCCGGGATCATGCCGACCCAATCGAGCGCCCAGTTCGCCGAATCGGAATGCTTTCCGCTGTTCTTAAGGTAATCCCAAACGCCGAGGACGACGCGCAGCAACTCGTAGCGCAGCTTCTGATTGTCCTTGATGGTGTCGAGCTCCCCGCCCAGCTCGATCCACCAGTACCCGTACTCATAGGAATGAATCGGGCGGTACTTAAAATCGGCGTCCGCAAAGGACCGTGCCCATGAGGGAGCCCGAAACGGCATGGGCTGCGGATGCTTCCGGGCGAACAGCAGGATGCTGTTGCCCATGGTTTTCAGATCGCTCTTTTCGGGAGCCAGGGATTCTCCATAGACGTCGCGGCCTTCGCGGCCGCGCATGCATCGGGCGCCGCAGGCCGCCGCAAGGCGCGCATCTCCGGTGCAATCCAGGAAGTAACGGGCTTCAATTTCATAGAGCTCTTCCACCAGCGGACTAACTGCCTTGACCGTCGTAATGGCGTCGTTTTGTACTGCCGCGTCAATGAGCGCCGTGTCGAGCATGAGGGAGATGCGTTTCTCCGAGACAACCTTGTTGTAGAGCAGCAGGTCCCACATCTCGAAAGAGCGCTGGAGATTGGTGGTGGAGTCCGTGAGCTTCAGTTCTTCAATAATGCCAGTTTCGCGCCAGAGGCTTGTGTCTTTGCGGCTGTTCGCTCCCAGGACATGCATGCGGATCTCGCTGCTTGAATTGCCGCCCAGGCGCGAACGATCCTGCAGCAGAATGACCGACGCGCCATTGCGTGCGGCGGCAACAGCAGCGCAAACCCCGGCAAGCCCCCCTCCGGCAACGAGAATGTCTGCCTGAAGCTTTTTGCGCGTGTAAAGTGTCCCAAAATCGGACCGGACTGGGTCCTGGCCAAACAGGTTGCCTGGACTTCCTATCAGTGAGGCGGCACCTGCGCTGATGCCCTGGAAAAACTCTCTCCGTTTGATTGTCATAATGCCCACTATTTTGCACCAGTATGGAAAGGAATGGTGCCAAAAGGCCCCGTCCGGCGGACCCCTCACCTTTGCCAAATTCGATAGATCCGCTGCTTGCGTGGGTCATGGGACTGTGCATAGGACTTCAGGACGTTTTCCAGCCCGTCACAAAGTCGGGTGGCGCTGTCGATGTAAGATTTGTCCGCGGCGCTTTGTGATGGTTCTGCAAGCGTTTGAATTTTCCCTTCTGCCAGCAGCAGGCGACGCGCGTGCACCGTGCGGATGCATTCGACGGCCAGTGCGGCATGCGCAGCCTCGTAACTTTCCCCCAGGCCCTCCTTTACCAGGCGGCCGTACAGGTTCCGCAACTGAACGGCCCGCGCCTCAAGATCGGACAGCTGCGGCAAGTCGGAAGCCAGAGTTGGAGAAAGGGGAATGGTTGCTCCACCGGCACTCCGGGCACGATCCGCTGCGGCGCCACCCAGGCCAATCTGGATATGGGCTAGATCGGGCGTTTCGTGGTAGGGCAGAAAAACCGATTTCGCATCGAAACGCTTCCACCCCTTGCCGTTTACCAAGACCGCCGTGACGGCCCCGTTGCCGATGGTCGAAAGGAGCAGGCTCTTCGCGCCGAAACGAATCGGAAACCGTTGCTCGAGCTCCGTAATGCCGGGTGGAATGTGGGGCAGGAGCGTTAGGCCATCGGCGCGATAGAGGTATTCAAACAACCCGCGAATCAGCGCAGCTGTCGGACCAAATGTGTCGTAACAGAGATTGATCGCTTGCTTGGGCTGATAGACATCGCTGCCGAATTTGGTTAGTGGGTTGTCCATGCGGAACCTGCGAGCGAAACTGAGTAGCTGTTGCATTGAGCGACGCGCATCCTCATATTTGCCGAGGCGGTAATAGCCCATAATCGCTCTCGCCTCACAGGTAGACCAGTGGCCGCCGTTCACCCACGTGCCGAACTCCCACAGCCCCTGTGGCTTCTCGTACATGTCATCGTAGGAGGGATAGTTGGGGATGATGAAGCTGTAGGGACGCAAGCCGGGGATGGAAGCGATCTTCGCATAGATTCTTCGTGCCTCCCCGTCTCCCACCACCCGGAAGGCGATGGCGTCGTGATTAGGCGAGGATTCGAAGTAACCGTGCAGCGGTGCTCCATAGACGCCGTGACGCACGCCATCTGGATCGAGGGATCTAATGAAATAACTCTCTTCGGTCATGAGCGTTGGCAGGCCATTTCGCGCCATCCGGCGCCGATTTGCGTACAGCCCGGCCAGTCGTCTGTTACCCGCGAGCTTTTCCAGCTCGATCAGCCGGTCGAGGGCGGCAATGTAGGTGATGGAGAGACCGGCCAGATATGCCTGTCCGTAAGTGCCGTCGGGACGCTGCCATCCGGCGTAACTGGGCGCCAGCAGGTTGCCGGCCGGTCCCGCGAGAAACAGGTTGTTCTTCGGGTCGCGGCGGGTCTCGATGAAGTCGGCGCAGCGCTCCAGCTTTGGCAGATAACGACCGATGGCTTGCGCATCGCGTCCGATGAGAAGGAGTTCGGCCTGCATGAGCAGGCCTGCCGCCGTAAACTCCATTCCCCAATCGTGGATCTCAACGCGCCCGTCTCCCTGCTTGTAGATGATCAAGCCGGGACGCGCGGCGTCGCACAGAGCGCCGTCGGGTGCGACCCAGTTGTGATAACCCACGCGCTTGCCATCGCCCATCTGGTCGAACCACAGGTCGTGCGAGTTCTGCAGGAAGGTGACGAAAGGCTCCTGGTAGAACGGCAAGGCGCAGTAGGTGGTGCCGTAGCTGTTCTGAATCCACCATGCGTCCCATGTCGGCCCCTCCACGAGACCGTTCCATGCGGGCATATAAAGCATGGGGAGATTTTGGAACTCAGGGTCCGGCGCGAACATGCGGCGGGCAATATCGAGCAGCTGCATGTACTCAACATCGCCCGCCCCGCGAAAATACTTGCCCTCGAAGCGATCCGCCGCTTGCGCACCGATGATGAATGTTGCTGCGCTGAGAGATAACATACTGACTACAACGATGCGTCTCATGGCCTGATCTCCCCGTTAGACGTCGTGCGATTTGCAGATGGATTGTTGGTCAGGCGTGCACACGCGTTTCCCATTCCAGACCCTGCACGTTCTGCAAGTCGTCGATCCCTTCGCGCAGCAGACGAATCTTCATGAACCGGCAGAAACGGTTCAAGTCGCGGGTGTGGTCGCCGTAAAAGATCACGCGATGCAGGCCGCACGACCAGTTTTGCAGGAAGCGCTCAGGGTTCTCCACGCGCATGGTGAGCTTGCTGCGGCAGCCGCGCTCGACGAAGGGACTGTCGATGGCATCGCCGGTGGAGAAGAGCATGATATCCGTGCCGATCAGTCGGGCCATGGAGATCTTTTGCCCGACCGGCATTTTTACCTGCAGCGACACGCCCTTGTCGTCCTCGCGGTGGCTGCGGATGTGATAGGGCGCGGCGGGTTTGTCCGGCCCTTCCATTTGCGTGGCGGCCACGCAGTGCGCGTGGATGATGGTATTGTTGGACAGGTCGAACATCGGGTCCGTGACGAAGCCGGTCCTGCCCACGAGGTAGGTGAAGATGAGTTGGGTCATCGTGGATTTCAGGTCGGCCTCGCAGACGCCGGCCAGGAGCACGTTATTGAGCCGCACGAAGCCGAGGCAGGGATATCCCATGCCGCGGTCGATGAGACCCATACCGAGGCAGTTCATTGTGATAGCGACGGCCTGGTGTTGAGCGAGCAGGTTCCTCATCGCGACATACATGAGGGAGCCCTTGAGGATCTCGTCCTTGGTCGGCTCGACGATTTTTTTCGCCTCCCGCATCCAGCGGCCGGCGTCGGCCTGGGCCTCGGCGCGGTCGGCCTCCTCGAAGGCTTTTTGCAGGTCCGGCAAGCTGAGCGAGATGATCTCGGTGCCAAATTTATCCTTGAGGGCGCTCGCATATTTCTGGTCAGCCTCGCCGTGGCTGACGTGGAGAACCCGTGCCTGCTTGAGCCGCTGAATGGCGCGGAACGGACGAACGGCCACGGCGATATCCTCGTAGCGGCTGCTTGGCAGCACGTCGATGAGTTTGCCCTGGCGCTGCCAGCCAGCGACGATGTGCCACTCGTGACCGCTGTAGGGCATGGTGAAAATCATCACGGGGACGTTCAGCTCCAACAGACCTTCGATGAGTGAGCCGGTACCCAGGGTGAGGTGAATGATCAGAATGCCGCTCACCTCCTTTAACTTCTCCTTGGCAGGAACGAGTTGCTCTGCGGTGCTGACCAGTCCGCCCCGGACAAATTCCACATCAACGAGTGCGGGCAGCCTAGCTATTTCTTCTTCATAGCGTTTGATCTCAGCGTCGAGGTCCACGGCCGACATCGGCCAGCCGGGCCGCGCGCGGCCGAGATAGACTAAGCCGATACGGACTTTGGTCTTGGGAATGAGTTCGGCTCTGGTGGCTGCGGCTGATAGCCCCCTCATTTGAGCGAGCCCCGCGCCAGACGACATGACGCCAACCGCGGCAGTTTCGAGAAAGCACCTTCTGGATATTGTTGGGCACATGGCTCTCCTCCCTTTGTTATTGTTCATATCATAGCAGGCGGGAGAGGGGTCGTATCTGTAGAATGAAGTTTCTAGATTAGAGACTCATCCGTAGGTCGATGCCTGCTGCAATTGAGAGGGACGCGTTCAGCTTGGTAGTTCCGTGTGGTAGGGTGACGGGATTCTAATCTGGAAACTCTATTCTACAGATGCGACCCCGTTCAGGAGCGTTTCGTCTGTATAATGGCGCACGATTAATCCCGAAGTGGCCCGCGTTCCTGCTGTGCAGGAGTCGGGGCTGCCGTTTCCTTTTACATGGAGGGGTTGCCATGGATCGGAGGCATTTCTTGTGCTCGCTGGCGCCGCCGGCTCTGATGCCGGCCTCTGTATTTCAGGCTTCCAGGCGTCCTGGCCGGTTGCGGATCACCGACATTCGAGTCGTTCCGCTCCGCAAGATCAGGGATGTCGGATCTCTGGAGCCCGCCTGGAATCCAGGCGGCCGGATGACTTTTTCCGTGGGCGGAGGCTCATACGTGGAGGTGCAAACCGATCAGGGGCTCTCCGGAATCGGTCCTGGAATGGATACGGCTTTGCTGCCTGCAGTGAAGGCGCAGCTGGTGGGGGAGGATCCGTTCGATACTGAGCGGCATCACGCACGGTTGCGTTATTACGCCGCCGGATCATCTTATCGCGGCAGCGCGAGCGTGGACATCGCGCTCTGGGATTTGATCGGCAAGGCTTGCGGGCAGCCGCTTTATAAGCTCTGGGGGGGAGCAAAGGAGAAGGTGCCCGCCTATGCCAGCTTGATTCAGCTCTCCACGCCGGATGAGCGCGCGCGGCTTGCCGGCGAGCTCGTAAGCCAGGGCTGGCAGGCCATAAAGCTGCGCCTCCACCACCCCACGCTGAAAGAAGACATCCGGATGGTCGAGGCGGTGCGAACCGCCGTTGGAGACCGTGTAGCGATCATGGTTGACGCCAATCAGGCGCAGTCTGCCGGGAACTGGCAACCGGGCGTGCTCTGGGATTTTCGCCGTGCCCTGGAAAGCGCGCGTGAGCTGCAGCGCCTGAACTGCTACTGGCTGGAGGAGCCCTTGCCGCGCTATGCCTTCGATCAGCTCACGGAGCTCAACCGGCTCGTGGAGCTTCCCCTGGCCGGCGGAGAAAACAATCGCGGCCTGCACGAGTTCCGATGGATGTGCGAGCGCGGCGTCTACGACATTTTGCAGCCGGAAAGCTTGGTGGCGGAAGGGGTCACCGGGTTGCGCAAGATTGCAGTACTGGCTGAGAGCTATGGAAAACGCATCGTGCCTCACCACGGCGGAGGGGACCTCGGCACCATTGCGCACCTTCACCTGGTTGCGTCATGGCCACATGCTCCGTACCTCGAGCTCTTGCATGACCCGCCCACGGGCGATTACCGCCACCGATTCGCCATCATGCGAGATCCTCCCATAGTGGACAAAGAAGGCTTGGTGCGCCTCCCCCAGCAACCCGGATTGGGGGTAGAGATCAACCCGGACCTGATAGGGGATTAGATCTCCAAGAGTGGGGTCGCATCTGTAGAATGAAGTTTCTAGATTAGAGACTCATTCGCATGTCGATGCCTGCTGCAGTTGAGGAGCACGTTCAGCTTGGTAGTTCCGTGTGGCGGGGTGACGGCGTTCTAATCTGGAAACTCCATTCTACAGATGCGACCCTGTTCACTGCGCTGTTGGCAATGTCGCAAAGTCATTGGCCGGAAAACGGCCAAATGCCTTTTCTGCGGCGAAGAGCAGTAGTAGTAGAATGCAGTCTGGCACAGGAGGATAAATGCGAAATATGAAAAATCAAGCCAAGCCCCATGGTCGCCGGAGTGAAGAAGAACAACTCGAAAAGATAAAAACCCGCGTTTTCCCCTCGTCGGTTGAGGCGACGAAAGCGCTTGCGCAAGAAGTCTTGGCACTGTTGCGGGAAAAGGAAAAAGAAGGCAAGTCCCTGGTCCTGGGGCTTGCCACGGGCTCCACGCCGGTTCCTTTTTACCGCGAGCTGATCCGGTCGCACCAGGAGGAGGGTGTCAGCTTTAAAAACATGATCACCTTTAATTTGGATGAGTATTACCCCATCAGCCGCGATCACCGGGAAAGCTATTATCAATTCATGCAGAATCAGCTTTTCAAGCACATCGACATCCCTGCCGAAAACGTCCATATCCCCGACGGCAGCATGGGCCGTGAACAGGTCTTTGCCGCCTGCCAGGCCTATGAGGAGGCCATTGAAAAGGCCGGCGGCATCGATTTGCAGGTCCTCGGGATCGGCAATACCGGCCATATCGGTTTCAACGAACCCGGTTCCAGCCGCGATTCAATGACCCGCCTGATTACCCTGGACCGGATCACGCGTCAGGATGCGGCCAGGGATTTCCTCGGCTTGGAAAACGTACCGAGTTTTGCGCTGACCATGGGCGTGGGCACGATCCTGCGCGCCCGGCGCATCGTGCTCATGGCCTGGGGAGAAAAAAAGGCGGCTATTGTCGCCCGCGCCGTGGAAGGCCCGGTCAGTGACGCTGTTTCCGCAAGCTTCCTGCAAGAGCATTCCCATGCCAGCCTTTACATCGATGAGGCTGCGGCCAGCGAACTGTCGCGGAAAAAGTTCCCCTGGCTGGCCGGCTCGGTTTCATGGACACCCAGTTTGAGCCGCTGTGCGGTCAATTGGCTCTCCACTCGCTTGGAAAAGCCGGTTCTCAAGCTGGTGGACGAGGACTACAATGAAAACGGGCTGTCGGAGCTGGTCACCGAGCAGGGCCCCGCTTATACGTTGAATATCCGTATCTTCAACGAGATTCAGCACACCATTACAGGCTGGCCCGGGGGCAAGCCTGAGGCCGATGATTCCAACCGTCCGGAACAAGCCTTGCCCTATCCGAAAAAGGTCGCCGTCTTTAGCCCGGAGCCCTTTGCCGATGTGTTTGCCATGGGCGGCACGATCAACCGTCTGGTCTCCCAAGGCCATGATGTCCATCTGACCTACCAGGCATCGGGCAATCTCGGAGTTCCCGACGGGGAAGTGGAAAAGTTTCTCAGAGTTCTGCAGGATATCGCCGGCCCCAATTCGAAAGACTGGGAGAAGCAGCGGGAGTTTGCTGATCACCTGCTGCGCATGCTAAAAGGAAAAACCCAAAACGAGCCGGACTCGCAGCCTATCCGGGAAATCAAAGGGCTCCTGCGCCGCGAGGAAGCGCGCGAATCGGCATTGATTTTGGGCATAATCCCGGCTCGAATATGTTTTCAAGATCTTCTCTTTTACGAAAAAGGCCGCTACCGTCAGTTCCGGCCGGAGCCCGCGGATGTCGACAAAACCGCCAAGTTACTGGTCGATCTGCAGCCGCACCAGATCTATCTCACCGGCAAGGTGGCCGACCCTAGCTCCGTTGAATACAACTGCTTCAGAGTCTTGGAAATGGCATTGGAGTCGCTCAAAAAGGAAGACTGGCTGAAGAAATGCTCGTTTTGGCTCTACCGCGTGCATGAAAAGGAGCTGGAGCCGCATAAGATCGACATGGCGGTGCCGCTGAGCCCCGACCAGCTTTCCCTGAAAATGCGCGCCATCCATCAGCACCAGTCGCAGAGCACCCAGGTGCTGATCAGCGAGGACAGAAATAGGGAAATGGCCCGCTTGTATGACCATTTCGGCTTGGCCGAATACGAGGCCATCGAGGTCTTCCAGCGCTGGCGGCTTATGTGATAATCCCGAATTCGGACCTTGAAGCCACAGATCTGAGCGACAGGCTACCAGTTTCCCAATTTCGGCCCGGCCGGCAGACATCTGCGTTTGCGACCCGCATTCCATAGTCGTAGGCGTATGCCAATACACGGCTCAAGTGGGACCTGAAAACGCCGAGTTGGTAGCCTGTCACCGGAGAGTTTGCTTTCCAAGTCGGGTTCAGCGCGGGGCATCATCATCCGAAGCCGGCAATAAACTACTGCGTGCTGATCGCTTCTTGGTTTCCCTTTGTCTCCAATTCAGCCTTCGCGGCTTCGATGTCTTCAACCAAGTCCTTGGCGATCTCATCGATTTCCAACGGAGCGTGGGTCTCCCGGCCAAGATAGCGCTGAAGGGCTATGGTGAGAGGCTCTAATGACGGGGCCGCTGGCGAGGCCTCAATCGTAGTTAGCACGCGCGCACCCAATCCCCGAGCTGCAAGACGGATCGCCAGTTGCACTGTCCGTCCTGTAAGCTCCTCAGTGTTACCGATAGAAGCCCTGGCCAGTAGTTCGACGAATATCGGAAGAGCCTCATCAGATCGGGGCCCAAAAGTATTGGGACCTGGAGCGCTGCCTAAATGACCAGAACTGTCCAATCGACCGAGACACCGCAAACAATCTACGCTTCCTGATCGGCATCCGGAGCGAAATCGAGCACCAGATGACCCGCTCCTTAGACAACTATTTAAGTGGGCGCTATCAGGCCTGCGCGCTAAACCACAACGATTACTTGAAGAAGCTCTTTGGAGCCCGGTATGGCCCGGACAACCATCTCACCTATAGCATCCAGTTTGTCGAGTTGACTGCGGAACAGCTTGATGGCTCGAAACCGGAGGCAGCTATTCCTGAGCGACTTCGCGCCCACATCGCAGATTTCGATGCTGCCCTAACTCATGAGGAGTACAACAGTGATCGATACTCGTACCGCCTACTATTCAAAAAGAAGCTCGTGAATCGCCCCGGTCAGGCCGACAGGGTCATTGAGTTCATCGACCCAAACTCGGACCTGGCGAAGCAAATCGACAAGGAATACTGGGTCAAGAAAGAAGTTGAGCGGCCCAAGTTTAGGGCAAAAGATGTCGTCGATCTCGTTCAGAAGGCTGGGTTCAAGAAGTTCCGTGTCAATCCAGAACAGGTCGAGTTCTGGAAGTCTGAGGACGCCAAAAATCCTGCCATGGGCTTTGGTACGGAGGTGCAAGGAACGTGGTACTGGTATCAGTCCTGGGTGGACCGATGCCTTGAGCATTGCAGGGCTGCCGGTGACCGTTATATTAGCGGAGCTTGATAGCGCGACAGTCCACGGACGGTTGGAATTTGGAATTGTGGAACCATACGTCGCAACTGCTTACGCAGGTTCTAGGGTTCCGGTGTGGCTGGCACGGTTCCCGAAAAAAGTTCCTATAGTTTTTGTTGTTTACGGAGGGCTTAGGGCACGACGCGTTGCGGAGCAGGGCAACCCTGGCGACCGCCCCTCAAAGGCTCGTGAGAGCCGGAAAGGAGGCATTGCCATGGTGAAAAAAGTGCTCGCCATTTCCGGTTCGCGCATGCGAACCGCCCTGGTTGTCCTTGGATGGATTTCTTTTTTGGTAGGGCTTGCTGTAAAGCAGCCTGCGTTCTCAATCCCTCTTCGGGCGATCGCCAGGGTCCTGCCCTAAGCCCTTCGAAATTCAGGATTAAAGGACTGGCCTACAGCACAGATGGTCGAAAGCAAGTGTACCAGGAGACTCGTGAAGCAATGCGGCAAAAGCAATGCGGCAGAACAAGAAGATCAAATCGGGCAATGAAGGCTTGGCACCAATCCGTCCTAGCGGCAGCAATAGACCGTCGGGGTTGGCCGATCCGGTAGTATGATGGCTAATCCTGAGGACTCTGGGGCATTATGGAATCGGCTGAGAAAACCTAAGTAAAGCCACGCAGCAGAAAAATTAGGGCGCGCTATGAAAACATTGAAGCAGCTGTGCAAGCCACGGAAGAGCGTTTTTGACAAGGGACGTCGAGATGTCGTCCTTGACCTTACCGACCTGGGCGAGGGCAAAATCAGGCCGGATGAGTTTTTTGCGGAAAACTTCGTCACCGCTGGAATGCGCCGCCTGCTGATCGAGGCTTTTCGCCGATTTGCAGGCCGATCGGCTTCGGGCGTAATCAAGCTGACTCAATCGATGGGTGGCGGCAAGACGCACAGCATGATCGCCCTGGGGCTCCTGGCCCATCATCCGGAACTCCGAAAGCCGGTGATGGGGGACGACTATCTGGAAAAAGATCTGGGACCGGTTCGTGTCGTGGCCTTTACCGGACGGGAAAGCGATGCGCCTCTCGGCATCTGGGGCGCGATCGCGGAGCAGCTGGGCAAAAAGGAAGCCTTCAAGGATTACTATTCCCCACTCTCTGCCCCCGGCCAGACCGCATGGATCAGATTGCTGGAAGGGGACCCCCTCCTCATCCTGCTCGACGAGCTTCCCCCCTATTTCGAAGCTGCCAAGGCCAAAACCATCGGCAATTCCGACCTGGCTGCGGTGACGACTACCGCCCTCGCCAATCTGCTGGTGGCCGTTGGGAAAGATGCCTTGGCGAACGTCACCATTGTCATTTCGGATTTGAAGGCCACCTATGCCGGAGGATCACAGCACATCAGCACGGCTATGAAGCACCTTGAAGATGAAGTGGGCCGTGTCGCCGTAAACCTGGAGCCCGTGGCGTTGAACACGGAGGAGCTTTATCACATCCTGCGAACCCGGATCTTCGAGAAATTGCCGGACGACCCGGACGCAGCCTGGGAAGTGGCCATGGGCTACGCCGATGCCGTACGAATGGCCCGCCAGATGGATCTCACGAACCTCTCGCCCGAGAAGTTCGCACAGCAGATAAAGGAGTCCTACCCGTTTCATCCGGCCATCCGGGATCTTTATGCGCGATTCCGGGAAAACCCCGGGTTCCAGCAGACTCGAGGCCTGATCCGGCTCATGCGCATCGTCGTCTCGGCGCTATACGAGGGAAAACCGTGCAAGGCCGATGCGCTCCACTTGATCCACGCTCAGGATCTCGACCTCAACGAGCGGGAGACACTGGCTGAAATCACTACGATCAATCCGACTGTGGAAAATGCCATCAGCCATGACATCGCCTCGCAGGGCGCGGCCGTGGCCGAAGTGATGGACGATCAGACGAAATCAAGCGATGTGCGCGATGCCAGCACCCTGCTCCTGGTCAGCTCGCTGGCAAACGTGCCGAATGCCGTCGTCGGGCTGGCCATCTCCGAGATCGTCGGTTACCTGGTTGCCCCGGGGAGGGATATTTCGAAGCTCAAAGAACGGTTGCAGGAATTAACCACGCGCGCGTGGTATCTGCACTCGACCCGCGACAACAAGCTTTACTTCAAGAACGTCCAAAACCTGGTAGCGAAATTGAAGAGCCTGGCGGATGCATACAACCGGGAATCGTCGCTCAAGGAGCTTCAGCGCTACCTGGAAAAGATCTTCGCACCCTCAATGAAAGACTGTTACCAGGCAGTCCAGGCCCTGCCGCCTGTTGACGAAATCTCGATCAAACCCGACCGCGTTGCCCTTGTGATCAGCGAACCTTTCGGCAATGGCCTTCATCCGGATTTGGAGAAGTTCTACAACGATCTCGACTTCAAAAATCGCGTCTGCTTCCTGTCCGGCCAGCGCGACACAACCGATTCGCTTCTGGAATCTGCCAGCGAGCTGAAGGCCATCACTTTCATCATGGAGGAAATGGAGAAAGAGAGAGTTTCGGACAACGATCCCCAGAAAGTCGCGGCCGGCGAGATGGCCGTCAAGATCCAGCTGCGCCTCTTGAGCACACTCCGGGAAACTTTCACGCGCATAACCTACCCCACCAAGGATCAGCTCATGGGCGTGGACTTCATCATGGCCTACAAGGATAACAAGTACAATGGCGAGGAGCAGATCCGGGAGGCCCTGAAAGCCAAGCAGAAGTTCACCGAAGATATCGGCAGCGATATCTTTCGGCAGAAGTGTGAAGCGCGCCTGTTTACCCAGAAGGTGATGTCATGGTCGGAGGTCAGAAAACGTGCTGCCACCAATCCGGGATGGCAGTGGCACCGCCCGGACGCGCTGGATGTCATGAAAGATACTATGGTGCACAAGGACCAATGGCGCGAACAAATGGGCTATGTCGAAAAAGGTCCTTTCCCGGCACCGGACGCGACGGTCCAGATCCAGGAAATCAACCGCAACGATGACACCGGGGAGGTTTCCCTCAGGATTCTGCCCATTCATGGCGACACGGTGCATTACGAAATCGGACAGGAAGCCACCACCGCATCAGCCAGAGTCAAAGATTTCAAAAATTTCCGCACAAGTGATTTGAGCGTCTCGTTCCTTAGTGTCGAATCCTCGGGAAAGAGCGAGTCCGCGCCGCCGGTCACCTGGCAGAATCGAATCACGATCAAGTCTCGGACATTCCAGCAGGGCGAGGACCGGATGGCGGAGTTGCAGGCCGCGCCGGCTGCGCCGATTCGCTATACCACCGATGGATCCGATCCCCGGAAGAACGGCGGGAGTTATGCCTCTCCCTTCATCATTCCGAAAGGAACGGTCTGCATCCTCGCCGTTGCGCAGAAGGATGGCATCTCATCCGATGTACACCGGCTGGATATCAACTGGGATGACACGGCAGGCATTGTGATCGATCCGAACAAGCCGGCAACGTGGAAGCGCCGGATGTCTCCGTCGACCACCAAGGAATCGTATGAGATCCTTGATCTGCTGGGAAAGTTCAACGCCACCGTATTGGGTCCGCGGATCACTGTGGCCGGAGACACCTGGGGCGAGCTTTATTTCGATGCCAAGGTTGGACTCTGCCATGATGAGATGCTGAGCGGGGTCGAACACCTGCGGAATCTCCTCAAGCAAGGGCAGGTGTCGATGGAAATTGCCTCCATGAGGTTTGAAAGAGGCCAGGATCTCCTCGATTGGGTGGCGTACGCCCACACGGAACTCAAGGAAGGCGAGGTTGAGCAGTAATGGCCAAGAAAGAAATCCTCGGCTTCGGATTTGTGCCCGCTGAATCGGAACACCATGTCCTGGTGTCCATCCCAGCCTCGCGCGGCGATGCCGTGGTGATCAGCGAACACTTAACCTGGGATTCAGCCACCGAAGCCCGGAAAATGACCTTGGCGCCGGGGGAAGAGGATTCCAAGGTCAAGGTCATTCTCCCGCGGCTCAAGTGGGACAAAATAGCCGAATTTGTCGAAGCGGAGTTCAACGACCGATTGCGCCGCCAAAACCTTCGCAGCGGGAAATGGAAAGCAGGCGCCATTCCGGTCGCCCGGCTTCTCGGGAAGGAACTCATCCTGCTTGCTTGGGCTATCGAGGATTCCGATCCGGCCCTGATTCCCGCGGCATTGAATAACTGGCAAGGCTTGCTGCCAGAAGAGCGCTGGTGGTTGTTTACCATGACCAACGCCGCCACCGGCCATGCCGTGAACGGCCGGAATAAGGGCTGGCGCAAGGCCGTTCGTTTTGCACTGACGGAAAATCCCACGACGGGCCAACCCGCGCACCCCGGCCTTGAACTATTCGAGCTGATCCGGGAACAGACGAGCAAGTTCTCGGTGAGCAGGAATTGCCACGCAGGCAACAAGCGCCTCGACAAAACGAGACTAAAGAAAGACAATGCCAGAACCGAATAGATCCTTCATCGAAACCCAGCTGCCGGTCTCCAAACTCTCCAAGGAAAGCTACAAGGAGCGAAAGGCCAATTACAGCCAGACGCTCACCGGCCTTGGCAAATGGTGGGGCCGCAAACCCCTTGTCCTCGTGAGAGCGGCCATCATCGGGCTTTTGATGCCTGCCACTGAAGATCCGAAGAAGGACCGGGAGATATTCCTCAGGGTCTTGACGATGGATAACGAGGGCCTCTTGAAGCGGAAGACCAAGAACATTCCGCTCCGGGTCATCTACGAACGACTTACACCGCGAGAACGGGAAGGATGGTTCAAGGAGGATTCTGATCCGATGCGTCCGAAGTTTAAGAAGGGCATCGGGCGTGAGCAGAGGGCTGAGCTTCAGCGCATCGTCTTCCTTCGCATGTCGTACGACGATCGTTTGGCTTATTGCGATCGGCCGGAACAAATCGATGGCCCATCGGAAGAATCATGGAACGAGATCAACGCGCATCTGGGAACGAGTGCGACCAATATCGTTGAGCTAATTCAGGATCTCGGCAAACAGCGCTTCGGCCATGTTCCACGCGTTGGCGACGCATTCTGCGGCGGAGGCAGCATTCCCTTTGAGGCATCCCGGATTGGGTGTGAGGCATATGGTTCGGACCTCAATCCCGTCGCGGCTCTATTGACCTGGGCAGCGCTAAATATTATCGGCGGCGGCGAAGATGTGGCGAAGCGCGTCCGGGATGCACAACAGGAAGTCTATGCTGCCGTCGACCGGCAAATCATTGAGTGGGGCATCGAGCATAACGAGAAGGGAGATCGGGCCGACGCTTATCTCTACTGCTGCGAAACGCGATGCCCGGAATGCAGCTGGATGGTCCCTATCGCACCATCCTGGGTGATCGGGGAAAAGTCCATGTGCATCGCCGTCCTCAAGGAGGATGAGCGAAACAAACGATTCGACATCGGGATTCGATCTGGGGCATGCGAGATCGAGCTAGAGAATGCGCGCAACGCAGGAACGGTGGGAGATAACGAGCTGGTCTGTCCGCATTGCAAGCAGCCCACTCCTATCGCTAGGCTGCGCGGGGACCGCCGCGGAAGCGACGGAACAGTGTACGGTTTGCGTCTGTGGGAAAATTATGACATCGTCCCACGGCCGGACGATGTCTTTCAGGAGCGTCTCTATTGCATCCGCTACGCTCATGAATGGAGGGACCATAAGGACGTTCTGCTGCAAGAGCGTTACTATGTGGCACCGGACGAGGCAGATTTCAAGCGCGAGGCTAAGGTCCTAGAGCTGCTGGCTGAGCGATTCCCTGAATGGCAAGGAAAAGGTTATCTGCCGAGTGCAAGAATTGAGCATGGGTACAATACAGACCAGCCCATTCGGGAGAGAGGGTGGACGCACTGGAATCACCTCTTCGCTCCGCGTCAACTTCTTCTGGCTGGTTTGGCGGCCGAAAAAACAGAGGAAGCCGATTTTCCTGCGCTTGGCAAATGTGCGGTTTTGCTTGCTCTCGGTCGATCGGTCGATTACAACTCAAAACTTTCGAGATGGCATCCGCATGCCGCCAACGAGAAGGTCGAGCAGACGTTTTCTAACCAGGCCCTTAATACCCTGATGAGTTACGGCTCAAGAAGCTGGCTCAGCTTGTCGAATACCTTTCTGGCTTCGACTCCGAACTTCCCGGTTGAGACCACCTCTAGGATTGTGCCGGCCGATGCACGCGCAGTAGATCAGATATGCTGTATCTGGATAACAGACCCTCCTTATGCAGACGCAATCAATTACCACGAACTCTCCGAATTCTTCCTAGCATGGTACGGTCGCGCGATCCTTAGGCTTTTCCCGCAATGGTTTGCCGATAGCAGACGAGCCCTGGCTGTCGTAGGCGCAGATGAATCATTCAGGCGAAGTATGTTTGACTGCTATAACAACCTTACGGCGCACATGCCTGTTGAAGGGGTGCAAATAGTAATGTTCACCCATCAGAACGCCAGCGTGTGGGCTGATCTTGCTTTGATTCTATGGGCATCGGGTCTTCGTGTAACGGCGGCATGGTGCGTCGCCACAGAGACGGAATCTGCGCTAAAAGAGGGTAACTACGTGCAGGGTACCGTACTGCTCGTCCTTCGAAAGCAGCACGCGAACGAGACAGCTTTCCTCGATGAGGTTATTCCAGAAGTTGAGCACGAGGTTCGAGCACAGTTGGACAGCATGCTGTCGCTCGACGATGCAGATGATCCAAACTTTGCCGACACGGACTATCAGCTTGCGGCATATGCGGCTGCCTTGCGGGTGCTCACGAAATACAAGCAGATCGAGGAAATCGATGTCGCCTACGAGCTGTCGCGCACGAGGAAGCCGGGCGAGAAGTCCAAGATCGAGGAAGTCATCGAGGACGCGGTCCGAGTTGCCTGCGACCACCTTGTGCCCAAGGGCTTTGACACTTTCACCTGGAAAACGCTGCTTCCGGACGAGCGCTTCTATCTAAAAGGATTGGAAATTGAGTCGCACGGTGAGTACCGGTCGGGCGCCTACCAGGAGCTGGCGCGTGGTTTCGGGATCCGCGACTACAAATACATGCTCGCCTCGTCGAAAGCCAATCAGATCCGGCTGAAAACGGCAACCGAGTTCGGCAGGAAAAATCTTGGTGATGCAGGCTTCGACGGATCGCTCGTGCGGCATGCGCTCTTCGGGATCAGGGAAATCGTCCGGACGGAAGGAGAGGTCATCGAGGGCCGGAATTGGCTGCGCACGGAACTCCAGGACCGGTACTGGAATAATCGAAAGATATTGATCGTCATCCTGCGCTATCTGGCATCTCGCGGCCTCGACCTCGAGCAATGGAAACAGGATGCAGAAGCGGCAACGCTGCTGGCAGGAGCATTGGAAAACGATTACGCCGGAGCGATATAGGAAGCTGAGAAGTTACGTTTGTCTGATCCTACCCAAAGGTGCCTGCGCATATGACGGATCAAGCTCTCCGCGCTTTGCTCGATGATCTGCTCGCCATGGAGCGCGAGACGGAATGGGTCGAGTTCAAACACAATCAGGACAACCCCGACGAAATCGGTGAATACATTTCTTGCCTCGCCAATTCAGCGTGCCTTCATGAAAAGCCGGAAGCGTATCTGATATGGGGCGTCGAGAGCAACTCGCTTCGACCCATCGGCACGACCTTCAAGCCTTTCCTGGCCAAAATCGGAAATGAGGAGCTCGAAAACTGGCTGAGTACGCAGCTCTCGCCCGGTATCGAGTTCCGGTGCTACGAAATCCTCTATCGGGGTGTCACCCTCGTTGTGATGGTGATCCCCGCGGCATCGCACACTCCGATCCAATTTAAGGGAATCGAGTACATCCGGGTCGGCAGCTACAAAAAGAAGCTCAAGGACATGCCGGAAAAGCAGAAGGAACTCTGGCGCAAGTTGAGCCTGACTGCCTTCGAGAAGGGCGTGGCGAGATCCGGCGGCTCCTCCGACGATGTCTTGCGCTTGATCGATTATCCGGAATGCTTCTCCCTCCTCGGAATACCGCTGCCCGACTCACGGGTCGGGATATTGGACCGGCTACAGGAACAAGGAGTCATAATCACGCGTGGCGTCGATTCTTACGACATCACCAACCTTGGTGCGCTCTCCTTTGCCAAGAAGCTGGACGATTTTGGCCGCCTGGCAAGAAAAGCCGTTCGCGTCATCGTCTACAAGGGAAAGGACCGCTTGGTGACCCAGAAGGAGCAGGTAAACGCCAAAGGCTACGCCGTGAGCTTCGAGGGGATGATCGAACACATCAATGGTCAACTTCCGATGAATGAGGAGATTGGCCGGGCGCTCCGGAAGGAAGTCCGGATGTATCCGGAAGTCGCCATCCGGGAGCTGGCAGCCAACATGATCATTCACCAGGATTTCAGCATAACCGGCGCCGGGCCAATGGTCGAGATCTTCTCTGACAGGGTCGAGTTCGCCAATCCGGGGAAGCCGCTGGTGGACACTATGCGATTCCTGGATCTTCCGCCTCGATCGAGAAATGAGGACCTGGCTGCTTTGATGAGGAGAATGAGCTTTTGCGAAGAACGCGGGAGCGGGATCGACAAGGTTGTCTTCTCTTCGGAGATGTTCCAACTCCCGGCGCCGACCTTCGAGGTGCGAGGCAGCACGACGGTTACCACGCTTTTTGCGCACAAGAAGTTTTCGCAGATGGACAAGAACGACCGAACCTGGGCCTGCTATCTCCATGCTTGCCTGAGATATGTGTCGAACGAGACCATGACAAACTCCTCTCTGAGGGAGAGATTCAAGATCGCGCCCCAGAACTACGCGATGGTTTCGAGGGTGATATCCGACACGGTGGCAAGGGGCTGGATTCGGCTCCATGATCCCAGTAGTCGATCTCGGAAGCACGCCCGGTACGTGCCGACCTGGGCTTGAGTTCTTATGTGACGGTTATGTGACTGGAAGCACGGCGGTGGATGTCTCAGCAAAGAGCCTGTTTTGTAAGGCATTACAAATCAGTTAGTTACGTGAGCATTTCGGGCAGGTCTTATTTGACTGTCATTTGATTCAACATGATTCGAAGATTCTCTTCTCGCAGGCAGCCAATCGATCAAACCTTTCTAAATGATCGACTTAGAGGTGCGCAATCCTACGATCGCATCGCCGGCTACTTCAGCTCTTCCATATTGGAGGTTGCCGGAGAAGCTCTGGAATCGATTGCCGGGCAGATCCGGATGGTCTGCAACTCGGATTTGGGTGCGGACGACGTAAAGACTGCGCGTGCGGCAAATTATGCGATCCGGCGGGAATGGTGCGGATCTGAGCCGGAAAAGCTCGGGGCGGCAGCCCAGCCTCGCTTGAAGAAGCTGCACGATCTCCTGAAAGCGGAAAAACTTGTCGTCAGAGTTTTGCCCTCGGAAAAATTTGGCCTGGTCCATGGAAAAGCCGGCGTTATCACGATGTGTGGCGGCCGTAGGACCGCTTTCATGGGCAGCATCAATGAGACTTACGCTGCCTGGCGCCTCAACTACGAGCTGGTATGGGAGGACGATTCGGACGAGGCAGTTGCCTGGGTTCAGGAGGAGTTCGACGCGTTGTGGAATCACCCGACGGCTCAGAACCTGGCTGATTTTGTCATCGATGACGTCGAGCGGCTGTCCAGAAGGGTGGTTCTAGCCGGCGTAAAAGAGTGGCGTGAGGTTCCTGACGCCGCCGCTCCAATAGTCGAATCTCCCGTCTACCGTAAGGAATTCGGGCTTTGGGCCCACCAGAAATACTTCGTCAAGATCGCCTTCGATGCGCACCAGTCGGCTCACGGAGCGCGGTTTGTTCTAGCGGACCAAGTTGGTCTCGGTAAAACACTCCAGCTCGGAATGGCGGCCCAGCTCATGGCGCTGTGGGGGGATAAGCCGGTGCTGATCCTTGTGCCCAAGACGCTCCTGTGGCAATGGCAGGATGAGCTGCGCACCATGCTTGATATGCCGTCGGCGGTTTGGACCGGAAAGGCCTGGGTTGACGAAAACGGCATTGAACATCCCGTTGCGGGGCCGCAGGGCATCCGCAAATGCCCGCGCCGAACCGGAATCGTATCCCAGGGTCTGATCACGGGAGGATCCGAGGTCGTGGAGTATCTCAAGGATCTGCGATATGAATGTGTGATTGTCGATGAAGCGCACAGGATCCGCAGGCGCAATTTGGGACCGGGCAACGAAGGAGAGAGTCCTGATCCGAACAATCTGATGCAGTTTCTATTTGAGATCGCGTCGCGAACAAAGAGCATGATGCTGGCGACCGCGACTCCTGTTCAGTTGTACCCCGTTGAAGCCTGGGACCTCCTTCATGTCCTGTCTGTCGGCACCGAGCATGTTTTGGGAAACACCTGGAGCCATTGGCGGAAAGCTCCGGAGGCCATCGACGCTGTGGTACAACACCCACGATTGTCTGAAGATGGCCACGAAGCATGGGGTTGGATCCGCAATCCGTTGCCGTTTTCATTTGAAGGCCGCGAGTTTGAGATGACTCGCCGCTCCCTGGGTGTAAACGACGATGTTGCAGTGGTTCCGGGAGATGCCTGGGATAAGCTCCGCCCTCCGGATCAGGCACGGGTTCGATCCCTGGCCGGCGAATATCTTGCAACGTACAACCCATTTATCAGGCAAATCGTCCGCCGCACTCGGGAGTACTTGGAAACAACGATCAATCCCGAGACCAATGAACCTTTTCTCAAACCTGTCCGGGTTGAATTGATGGGCGAGGCCGACGACGAAGCTATCGGGCTTCCACCCTATCTGCGGGATGCCTACCAGGAGGCGGAGGGATTCTGCAACCTTCTCGGGCACAGGGTCATGGGTTCAGGCTTCATGAAGACGCTCCTGCTCAGACGCGTCGGCAGCACCATTTTCGCGGGTCGAACAACCGCAAACAAGATTTTGGAAACATGGGAGAGCATTCCAGAAGTCGAGGAAGAGGAAGATGTCCCGGATTATTCGGAGTTCAAGTCTCTCACTTCCGAGGAGCGAGAACACCTGCAGCGATTTGTCGGAGCGCTGGATGCGAACCAGGAGCGAGATCCGAAATACCAGGTTGTGATTGAATGCCTAAAAATCCGAGGTTGGCTGCACGAAGGCTGCATCGTCTTCTCGCAGTACTTCGATTCCATCACCTGGCTCAGCGAGCAGTTGACCGCGGACTTTCCGGAGGAGCGGATCGGCGTCTACGGGGGAGGACAACGGTCCGGGATCATGTATTCGGGTGAGTTTGAAAGCACTGACAGGGAAAGCATCAAGCGCATGGTGGCAAAGGGAGAGATCAGACTGCTCCTGGGAACCGACGCTGCAAGCGAAGGGTTGAACCTTCAGAGGCTCGGGACGCTGATAAACCTTGATCTGCCATGGAATCCCACTCGATTGGAGCAGAGAAAAGGCCGAATTCAACGAATAGGCCAGGTCCGCGATACCGTCTTTGTTTACAATATGCGTTACAAGGACTCGGTGGAGGATCGTGTTCACCAACTCCTGTCATTGCGGCTTGAGAATATCTACAACCTTTTCGGCCAGATCCCTGATGTTCTGGAAGATGTCTGGATTGATGCCGCCCTTGGGGAAATCGAGCGTGCCAAGCAGACAATTGCTTCCCTGCCGCACCAGCATCCCTTCGATATTAAGTACCGCAAGCTCGAAAATCTCCCATGGGAAACCTGCGCGAAGGTCTTGGCTGCCACGGACCGAAAGCGTTGTCTATCGGAGGGTTGGTCATAATTGGTTGCCTCTGTATTTTCGGTTTGCCGCAACCGCGTTCCGAGAAAAGGAAAGCAATTCTAACCGGATGGGATTCATGACACACACCAACGCGTCGACACCAATAAAATACCTGTTCAGATTCAGGGACCTCATAGCACCCACACTCGTCGAACACCAGAAAGTTATTGATAGGAACGGTGCCTGCTGGTGGGGTTGGTGGAAACGACCGTCAGAAGGACCACGTGAAGATGTTTGGAAGGCCTTGGCAAGCGAGGCGTCTGAGTCAACACCTGTTCGAGTCGGACTGTTTGATTCAGGCAGTGGACAGGTCCACGCCGCATGGGTTACTCAGGTGATTGAACCTGTCTGTCAAATAGATGCTTCCCCTGCGCTTCCTGAAGGAGAGGGTGGTTTGGTACCGGAATATTACCGAACGAGCCCATTCAGTAGAGCTTGGATGCGGTTGACAGGAATTGACACCGAGCCGTTGAATTTCTTCGGGCATTTTTCCTTCGTCGCTGTTCCACGTCTTCCTTACTATTCTGAGGCTGTGCTGAATAGACTGCAAGACAAGGTCATTAAGAGTCCGGACGAATTGCGTGGGATGGACACGACAATTTGGAGGATTCGCCCAAGGGTAGAAGGAGACAGTGACAAAGAGATAATCCTGACAATTCACTCGCTGTCCGACCCGGTCTCGGCGGAATCAGTAGACTTAGGATCCAACACCATCCTGCATATCACTGACCCGCACTACGCCGTTGGGAAGGGCCGCGATAAGCATGTGTGGACTCTCGAAGGAGAAACAAGAAGGAGCAAACCCACACTAGCCGAAGCGATTAAGGGAGCGATAAACAACCGGAGCATTGGGATGGTCCTGGTTACTGGAGATCTGACATTCACGGGCGATCAGCGGGAATTCGAGGAGGCCAGGACGTCGCTATTTAGATTGTTAGGCCTTTTACAGTTGGATGTCGATCGCCTCGTCGTGATTCCCGGAAACCACGATATCCGCTGGACGAAATTAGAGACATATGAGGAGGACTCTGTAGTAACGGAGGCTCCCGAGGAGGCGAAGGCAAATTACAGAGAGTTTTACTTCAAGCTATTCCGGCACAAAGCAAATCCGACCCTATCCATGGGACGACGCTTCCTGCTGCCGTCGGGGATTGCGTTGGAGATCTGCGCCGTTAATTCCAGTTCTCTCGCGCAGGGCCAGGATTTCCTAGCCGGAATGGGCCGTATCGAAGAAAGTGCGTTCGAGGGCGTGGCGAACGCGCTAGATTGGAAAAAAGAAGCGCTGTCCTTCAGGATATTAGCCCTCCACCACCACCTGATGCTCACCGAAAACCTAGAGCCTGTGACAGGGTATGGCCGAGGTTTTGGAATAGCAATTGACGCAACTCGCATTACGCGAATGGCAGCGAGATATGGTGTCCATCTGGCAATCCACGGTCACAAGCACCGTGCTTTTTTATGGCGTTCAGGGGTTTACGAATTGCCTGAGCATGCACAACCAACGTGGCAGCTTGGTGATCTCTCTTTAATCGGCGGTGGTAGCGCTGGCTCCAGTGAGACGGAAGGGCAGAATAATTACTTCAATCTGCTTCAAATCGACAACTCGGGGCTGCGTGTCGAAATGTATCGTGCGAACAGGGGCGGAATTTTCCAACAAATGTCTACCTGGACCGCTGGCCTTAGGATCGACGGCGATCCGCCGAGGCTCGTACTCTCCGCATGGTCCAAGAAATCTTGAACTGGTGGCATTATAGTGGTCAAACCTTGCATTCGGCTTTTTGTTACAGACCTTGATAACACATTATATAACTGGATTTCCGCGTTTGTGCCTGCCTTTTATGGCATGGTCGAGATTGCATGCCAGATCTTGGCCGTAGATCAGCTGCGCTTGCTGGATGAATTAAAAGCGGTTCATCAGCGCTATCACAATTCCGAGCAACCCTTTGCTCTCCTTGAAACTCCAACCGTGGAACACCGTTTTCCAAAAACCACACCGTTAGAGAAAAAACTCCAACTCAAGGAAGCCTTCGATGTTTTTGAACGAATCCGCGGCCAAAGGCTTCATCCCTATCCGGGTGTCAGGGAGACGCTGAAGCACATCCGTTCCTCCGGATGCTCAATACTGGGCTACACGGAGGCGGTTCCGGAGAACAGCCTCTTTCGCCTGATCCTGCTTGATTTGGTAAACGACATAGAGCTCTTGTACGCACCAACGAGCCGCTCCAAGGAGCACCCGGATCCAAACCACCCACGAAAACTTGATCCCTATCGCAACAAACTTCGATACCTACCCGCGGGACATAGGAAACCGGATCCGAGCGTTCTGGTGGACATCTGTGATGCGAGTGGACAAGACTCTGCCGGAGTTCTTTACGTCGGGGACAGCCTCACAAGGGACGTTGCAATGGCTAAAGCAGCAGGAGTTCATTCTGCCTGGGCGCGCTATGGCAGCATCAACAACCCGGAGGACTGGCAAAAGTTGGTCCGTATTACCCACTGGACCAAAGAGGACGTGGATCGAGAAGAAGAACTTTGCGAAAGGTTTCGCGATATCAGACCAGACATAGAGATCGACACCTTCTCGCAGCTACTGGAACATTTCAGCTTTGCTGCTACCGCAGGCCACGGTCTCAGCCGGGAGGACTGACCAGCGACCGGCCGATAGGAAAAACAAGCTATCTTTTTGGAACCAGCATATCCAACTCGTCCAGCTTGCGCACACGGCGGCGGAATTGCTCTTCGGTGCTGAACGTGGCGTTCAGGAAGGCGGCCAGTATCTCCTCGGCGAGGCTGGGGCCGATTATTTGGGCGCCGAGACAGAGCAAGTTCACGTTGTCGTGTTCGACACACTGGTGGGCGGAGTAGTGGTCATGGCACAGGGCCGCGCGGATGCCATGTATTTTGTTCCCCGCGATGGCCGCACCGACCCCCGTGCCGCAAACCATGATGCCCCGTTCGGCCCGGCCGCTCTTGATCTCGTCGCACACCAGCATGGCGATGTCGGGGAAGTCCACAGGCTCGGGATTGTAAGATCCGCAGTCCTTCACTGTGTGCTTCCAGGACTGCAGCAGCTTGATCACAACTCCTTTCAGCGGGAACCCTGCATGATCGCCACCTACCGCTAGCTTCATCTCGTTTCTCCTCTCCAGCTCTCTACATATGACGAATGACCGGCTCTCTATTCGTCATTCGTCATTTCCCCTCAGGCCTGCTCCATCTCGTCGGCAAAGCTCCGCATCTTGCGGAGGCGCGCGCGATATGCTTCATAAAGCCCGTCTGCGTGCTCTCGCAGCGGTCTTCGGTTATTCGTAACCGGCATCTTGGTGGTCGCGTAATCGACCTGCCTGATCCAATCTTCGGGAATGGCGCTTGCTCCGCTGAGGGCGCCGGAAATTCCGGCGGCGATCGCCGCGAGGCAGTCCGTGTCCCGGCCAAGGTTTGCGGCGGCGATCATCGCGTCCTTAGGATTTCCTTTGACCATTCGGAAAATGCAGATGGCCTTGGTCACCACTTCGTTGGCCGAAGAAAATGCGTAGGGAGTGCCGCTTCCGCTGTAGATGGCATCGAAGGCCTTTCGCAGTTCCCGAAAATCCTTGCAGTCCTTCGTGCGCGTTAGGGCACGTTCTATTTCCTGCGCCGCACGCATTTCGCCGAAATCTTTCCCAAAGCGCGGATCGCCGTTGTGAATCGCGCCGAGGACGCTGTTGACAGTCGCTTCCGGTTTCGTGGCCGCCGCGATCGCCATTCCTGTGATCGCGGCCCACTGCAGACCCCGGCTATTGGTGGTCTGATAGAGCTGCCCCACCTCGAACACATCGGTCACGGCGCCCTCGACGTCGCCGGCGTTGATCAGCCCTATCGGATGGCAGGAGCGGGCGAACGAGTTGAGCCCTGCATAGTCGCAGTATCTGCCTATGTCGCAGGCCGGGATGCCGCTTTTCGCCATCTCGAGCAGCCGCATCTCGAAAGGCTCCGAGATCATTCCCGCCTGCTCGGGCTTCATGTCGCGTACCCAGATCTTTCTGACATCCTCCGCGTTCACGCGGTCTTTCTTCTCGATGATCGCGGTGATCATCAGCTTCTGCCGCTCACATCCGTCTTCGGTGGTTCCGGCCTCGCGATTCCAGCCGTTGTTATAGTGCTGGTAGGGCATCAGCCGGTCAATGGTGCCGTATTTTGCCTCGATCTGCTCATAGGACCAGCCTTCGCACGGCGCGCCCATTGACGATCCGACATGACAGCCGACGATGCAGCCAAAGAACTTCTCCCGCAGGCTGATCTTGCCGCGTGCTGCCGGCCCGCTCTGGAACGCTGCAACTGAGCCGCGGGCCGCGAGCGCGGCAGCGGGCAAGAAGAATCCATGGTGCAAGAACCGACGACGATTCAAGGTGAGGCCTCCCTGGTTCGGGTTTTAAGAGGCTATGAAAAGATCCTTTGTGAGAGCGTTCCGAGGCTAGCCATTTCGGGAGTTCTTGTCAATAATTCTCCGGTTGCGGGGTGCAATCAAAAGTGAGAGTCAATCACGCGACGGACAACACAGAGAGACAGCGCAGCTTTGCGGCCGCAGCCAAAGCCCCTATTGTGTTCTTCGTGTTGTCCTTATAAAAGACAACACGAGGACACAAAGAACGCAAAGACTCACAAAGAATCCTTTCCAAAAGGGGAAGCAAAAGCTCGACTGATCCGTGTGGGTCTGTGTTTATCTGTGTCCGCTTACTCCTCTGCGTTTCTCTACGGCTCTGCCGCCCTCTTCAGATCCACTTGATAACGGGGTCTTTCTTGGGAGGAGCTTTCGGACAGTCTCCCGGATATCCGATCAAGATCGGACCGAAGATGGCTTCTCCCTCCTTGAGCTCCAGGGCCGCTACGATCTCAGGATTATCCGTGATCAGCGATCCGAGCTTCACCCAGCAACTGCCAAGCCCCAGCGAGTGCGCTGCGAGCATGAGGTTCGCGCACGCGAGTGGGCAAGAGTCTGAGGCATAGGTTCCCCTGCCGATGACAAAAACAATGGCCGGCGCCGAGTAGTAGACCGGATCCTCCAGTTCCTCGTATCGCTTCATAATCAGCTGGTGCCTTGTCGGGTTGACTTCTCTCAGAGGTTCCAGGTATTTCTTAGAATTTGGGACGGCGGTCTCGACCAGTTTCTTTTTCAATCCCGCGTCCTCGATGACCACAAACCTCCATGGTTGGGTATTCATGCCGGAGGGAGCCAGGTTGGCTGCATCGATGATGGTCTTGAGAAGATCTCTGGGGACCGGCCGGGGCTCATAAGCCCGGATCGACCTTCGCGTACAAATGGCTTCGAGTATTGGATTCATGATGTCCTCCTGAAGTGTAATTCGCTGATTATTGAGAATCGCATCATACGTGAGCCGGTTCGGCCGGCAAATTTGAAAAACCAATTCTTTAGTGTTATATCTGCAGCTGCGAAAGCGCGCGGCGATTATGTGCCAACCCGCATTTTTTCACATCTTCCAAGGAACCAGAATTCATAAAGGAGCTTCATCATGAACCATCTCACGCTCAACCGGCGAGATTTTCTCAAATGCAGCGCAGCATCGGCGGGTGTGGTCGCTTTGGGAAGCGCTCTTCCTGCCTCGGTGCTCGGCGCGAACGGCCGTATCAATGTAGGAATCATTGGCGTCGGCGGCAAGGGCATGGACCACCTCCGCTGGGTCCAGAGAAATGCCAAGGACGAGAATGTCCGCGTCGCCGCCGTCTGCGATGTCTACCAGAGGCGCATCAGCCGCGCGGCAGCTCAGGCCGAGTGCGACGGCTTCATGGATTACCGAAAGCTGCTCGAGCGTAAAGATATCGACGCGGTTTTCGTAGTGACACCGGACCACTGGCACAGCAAGATCAGCATTGACGCAATGGAGGCCGGAAAGCACGTCTACTGCGAAAAGCCCATGACCCTCACCATCGAGCAAGCCCTGGCTGTCCGCGACGCTGTCAAACGCTACAACAAAGTTCTGCAGGTCGGACCCAACGGCACCGCCCGAAGCAGCTTCTGGAAGGCCCAGCAGGTGATCCGCGAAGGCCGCGTGGGCAAGGTCACCTGGGCCCAGGGGAGCGCAAACCGCAACATCCGGGGCTGCGCCTTTAACGTCTGGTTCCCCATCGACCCAACGGCCGGCCCCGATAAAAGCGGCGACGACTACGTGAACTGGGACATGTGGCTCGGTCACGAATGGGGACTAGCGCCGAAGATCCCCTGGAATCCGGAGCATTTCTTCCGCTTCCGGAAATACTGGCCCTATAACGGCGGTGTCGCAACCGATCTTATTTATCACTCCCTGGCGCCTCTCCTGCTGGCCATTGCCGGGAGCAACGGCGAGTATCCGAAACGTGTGAGCGCCGGCGGCGGGCTGTACGTGGAAAAGGACGGCAGAGACATCCCTGATGTTTTCGCAATGATTGCTGACTATCCCGGGGAGTACACGCTCAACCTCATGAGCGTGCTGACCAACGACACGCCGTTGCCGACGCGGATTTATGGCAAGTATGGAACGATCGAGCTCAAGGACGACGCCATTTTGTCTGGCAATGGGGACTATGTCGAGGAATTTAAGGAGAAGAATGGCGGCTACTCACAGGTCACTCTCCCGCTCGAGAAACGAAAGGATCTCCAAGGCAACTTCCTCGACGTTATCCGCCAGGGTGGCACCCTCTGCTGCAACGCCGAGCTGGGGGCCGCCACGATGGTGGCTATCAAGATGGCCGTCGAGTCATATCGCCAGAACAAGACCATGCTTTGGGATGCCGCAAACGAGCGACTCGCCTGATTGAATTGGAGACGTGTGAATAGAGGGAAATGGTGCCTGGACACTCTCAATAACACCAAGTCTGGGGCTGTCGCTAACCTGGCTCGAGGCAGCGGTGCGCTGGTGACGGAGATTGTGCTTGCTGACCCTCGCGGGCCTGTTGCAGCCAGCACAAATGCTAAATCGGAGTCGATCATGACTGTTCGCTTTCGGTTGTGGGTCTTGCCCTCCATCCTGCTGATTTGCCTGGGAGCACGATCTGTTCCAGGACAAAGCTTCGGCAGCCACAAGCCCGTCTACGATGCCAATGGAATGCTTCTTCCCTGGACCCCCTGGGTGGACGCATTGGAGCGGGAGATGAATTGGTATTTGCGTTGCCCGATCGAGCACGGCTACCCGCGTTTCGTCTGGATGACCTTCATGGATGGCAACTACAATCCCATTGAACGGCGTCCCGACTTCATTCCGTCGATGCAGAATGGAATGGGAATCATCTCTTATCTGAAGTATTACGCATTCAAGGGAAAGCAGAATCCAAAGGTGCTGGCGTTTGCCCGGTTGATGGGTGATTACCTGATTCAGGAAAGCCTTACTCCGGACACGGGCAAGTATCCTCGTTTCACCCGCTCCACCGGATGGCGAGGTCGCTTCCCGCAACCTCCTGATTGCGGATCGCAGGGTGACAAGCCTTACGAGATCCAGCCCGATAAGGGGGGTATTGCGGGCTATGCGCTTGTGCTGCTCTACGAGGAAACCCGGGAGGAGAAGTACCTCCGCCAGGCCCTGCAAAATGCCCGAGTGCTAGCGGCCAACCAGACGGCCGGGGATGCTCAGCATTCTCCCTGGTCTTTCCGAGTCGACTACAGAACTGGTGAAGGGCGCGGGGAGGTGTCGGGGAACATGTCGTACATCCTCCGGCTCTTTGACAAGTTGCTCGATCACAGCTACGCCGAATTCAAAGAGTCCCGGCAAGAGCTATGGTCGTGGATCAAGAATTATCAGATGCCGAACCTGGCGAAGGATGGGTTGCTCTGGGTGCAGTTTTTTGAAGATCATCAAGAGCCGGACAACCGCACTGCCTGGGCGCCGCTCAACCTGGCGCGGTACCTGCTTGAAAGGAAGAGCACCCTCGATCCTGACTGGAAGGAAGACAGCGCGGCGCTCATCGATTTCGTCAATCGCCGGTTCGTTTCGATTCGCAACGGGATCGCCGTCTGCGGCGAGCAGGACTATGACAAGAATCCCTGGGGCGGAATTCTCTCAAACTATGGAGCCGTGCTGGCGATGTACTGTGCCGCGTCCGGATCTCAGGAGTACAAGGCGGTTGCCTATCAAGCCTTGAAGCTCTGTATGTATGCAGTGGACGATGACGGCTGCCCTCGGGATTCCATCTTGAAGAGGGATCGGGGCGGCTGGCAGGAAGACGCTCACACTGACAAGATTCACAATATCCTCGATGCGATCGCGGCCTTCCCGGAATGGGCCAAGGGAAGGTGAGAGCGGTGCAGAATATCCCCTTTTTCTAGGCGAGGATAACCATCTCGCCATACGGCTGCAGCGCTGTGTCGCAGGTGAGCAGGCTCAGCCGCTCGAACATTGCTTGGGCAATGAGCATGCGGTCAAAAGGATCAGCGTGATGGCCGGGCAGCCGGCTCAGCGTTAGCACATGAGCCGGCTCGATCGGCAAATGGGTGAAATCGCTGGACTCGACTTGTGCATGAATTGCTTTTAAATCCGCGCGCAGTTTCCCCTTGCCGATTTTGACCGCGACTTCCCACAAAGACACGACGCTAACAAAGACGGTTCGCGCCTCCTCGGCAATCTGACGCCGGGCGCGTGCGGGTAGGCGAGCATCATCGGCTAGCCACCACAGCAGGATATGCGTATCCAGCAACAAGTTCACTATCTGGCTTTCGTTGGGAAAAGCGGTCTCCGGGTCCATTCCGAGAGATCCTCGGCGGTCATGGGAGCATCAAAATCCTTCGCGATCCAGATTCTGCCCTTGAGGGCTCCGGGCTTTCGTTTCCTCATCGCGGACGGGCGGAGCGGGACCAGTCGAGCCATAGGCTTGCCAGCCTTTGCGATAATAATTTCCTGCCCCCTGGCAGCGGCGTCCACAAGCCGTGACAGATGGGTTTTTGCTTCGTGAAGATTTACTTGCGGCATCGAAAACCTCGTCGTGGACTAACTTAGGGCTCGCGCAAGAATTACTTGGCATTTTGCTGCTGGCCCCCAGGCCTGCTGGCGAGGCGCGAGCGACGAGCTATACCCGGGGTGGTATGTGAGGAGCGAGCAACAAAGCCAGCGGGCCTGCGGGCCGCAGCCTGAAAGGGCGCGGCGGCGGGTGGGCATCTGCTTCGTTGCCGC
>Ga0315277_10001606_pt1 | contig 32559 bp, 14 predicted proteins | sample YL17G05_15_MG_FD_203695 | JGI IMG/M metagenome (GOLD analysis project Ga0315277, IMG submission 203695) | Sediment microbial communities from Yellowstone Lake, YNP, Wyoming, USA - YL17G05_15 | ecosystem: Environmental > Aquatic > Freshwater > Lake > Sediment | place: USA: Wyoming | collected...
TAGTATCTTCAGATGGACAATATTTCATAAATAAACTTGCCGGCCTGGTGACCGTGACCGATCGCAAGAAAAACCTCAGAATGGTGGAGAACTTTATCCAGAAGATAAAAAGCTCCCTGTCCCGACAAGTGCTGATAGAGGCTGAGGTAGTCGAGGTTACCTTGGAACAAGCTCAGTCCTGGGGAATAGATTGGTCGGCGGTACATTCCTTTTTGTTGAATGACAAAAAAATCGAGGTAACAGCTACCCAGAGTCTGGGTTTACCAGGTTCTGTGGTTGAATTTACTGCTTCCCGAAATGATGCCACTTCAGTTTTGGATCTTTTGGGAAAATATGGAAAGGTTAACGTTCTTTCCAAACCCAGGATCAACGTCATCAACGGACAGACCGCATTGATCAACGTCGGCAGAGTAATAAGTTACTGGGAGCTGACCGGCATTGCTGGCGGGGCCCAGATCGGGCAACCCATAGTTGTTCCTACGCAAAAAACCGTCCTTCTGGGCTTGACTATGGGGGTAACCCCTTATATCTCCTCGGATGATTGTGTGACCATGCAGGTGGTCCCAATTGTGAGCGATGCCAACACCTGGTCTGAATTTCAATTTGAAAACCAAACCTTAAAAGCTCCCAATATAGATATTCGGGAGACCAGCACGTTGGTGCAGATAAAAAACGGAGAGACCATCATAATCGGAGGTCTCATCACCTCCAAGCTAACTGACACAGAACATAAAGTGCCTCTATTAGGGGATCTACCTTTGCTGGGCTATCTCTTTAAACGGAAAGAGAAGACCGAACAAAAAGCGGAGTTGGTAATTTTCCTGACCGCTAAGATAACAACTTTTGATAAGAAGGAAAACTAAGATGAGATTGATATACAAATACCCCAAGGAAGCTGAAGAGGTTACCCTTGAGTCTTCTGATCGTAACAGGGTCGTTTTATCACTTGATCAGAGCAGAAAACAAACTCTTTTGCAGGTGGATCTTTTGGATTCATACAAAAATTTCTTCAAATTCAAAGAATCTCCCTTTTCGGTTACTCCCGACCCCCAGTTTTTCTTCTTCTCCCATTCGGCGAGCGAAGCCTTAAACCATCTGCGGTATGGCATATATGAGGAATCGGGATTCACTATGATAACAGGTGAGCCAGGCACAGGTAAGACCATGCTCTCCAGATATTTCTTAAGCAAGGCCGGAGCGGATTTGCGGATAATCCATATCCCTGATCCACGTCTGTCGCAGAAAGAGCTCCTGCTGACCATTCTGGAAGACCTAAGGGTATCAAAAACTCCCCAAGAGGATTTGACCGAAAGAAGGTTGGTGGAACATCTTTACGAACTGCTTCTTTTGGCGTACCGTCAATCCAAGAAGGTGGTCATCTTTTTGGATGAAGCGCAAGGGTTGGATTTTGAATCCTTAGAGGGGCTAAGACTTCTTTCTAATCTGGAAACGGAGAGCCAAAAACTTATTCAGATTGTTCTTTTTGGGCAAACAGAATTGGAGGAGAAGCTACACGAGAGAAGGCTGAGACAATTTGACCAGCGCATTTTGGTAAGATACCACCTTCTTCCGCTGGAGTTAGAGGAGATACAACCTTACATCCAACATCAACTGATGGTGGCTAAAGATGATTCACCGGTAGAGTTCACTCCGCAGGCGATTGGTAAGATTTATGAGATTTCCAGAGGTTTGCCTCGGATGGTGAATGTTCTTTGCGAAAGAGCCATGATGTCAGCCTTTACTCAGAATAGCAGAAAGATCAGTGTGCAAAATGTTCTGGAGGGTTGGGAAAGTTTGAACGGGATAAAGATACTGGAAAGAGGAAGGTTGTAGACAAGGATAGATTATAACGACTTATGGTAACGTAAATGGGACTGATAACAAAAGCGATAGAAAAGGTTGAAAACCAGGAAAATCCACCGGTTCAACCAGAGATACCACCTAAACCAAAATCGAAAAGAAAGGTAATCATTCTATTAGCCACTTTGGTTTTCCTGGGAATTTCTTTAGGAGGAGGGTATTTCTTTTTTCTTAAGCCCACGCCACAGGTTCCACCTAATGTGCCCCGGCGATCCATAAGTGCCAGACAGAAACTTTCAAAAGCCAAGCTACGGGTGTCTCAACAGAACCAGGATACTGCAGCGATAAAAACAAAGGAGGGGAAAGAGGTCGCCCCCGAGAAAACTTTGGCTCAACAAAAACCTAAAGAATCCCAGAAAGTCGGCACGCAAAAGGGGGAGATGTCACAACTTAAGACCGAACCTTCAATTGAAACAGCTTTAAGCCAAGCTGATGAGGGTAAAGAAGAGAAGCAAACTCCAGCCCCTGAGATCAAACAACCGCATGAGCCAGTGCTCTCTTTTGCGTCTGATAAGAAAAAAGAAACCCCAAAAGAGGAAACATCTTCCGAAGGCAAAAAGAATGTTCTTTCACAAGATATTGAAGATATTTTGAATATAACTCCATCCTCTGAAAAAAAGAAAGCCCCCGCAGAGGAAGTTCTCTTATCTCCTCCCGCAGAATCAAAAAAAGAGGCGGCTGAAAAACCTGATCAGGAGAAAACAATGGTCCCGGGAGATGAAAAAACACCATCAGAGGAATCTCTTTTAGCTTCCCTTCCAGAGGCGAAGAAGAGGTCGGTGCCAAAACCGTCCGGCATCATTGACAAATCTAATTCCAGAGCCGAGAGATTTTATAATAAAGGAGTTTCTTATCATCAACAAGGCGATTTTGATCGAGCCATTAATTCCTATAAAAGGGCGCTCTCTTTTGATCCTGGCCACAAGCAAACCCATATGAATTTAGCCACAGCCTACATGCAGGCAGGTAGGCTTAAAGAGGCAGAAAGAGAATTTATTTACCTCTATGCATTAAGGCCCCTAAATCCCGAAATGCTTTTCAATTTTGCGTTGCTTCTGTATCAGACCGGAGATTCCGCCTCCGCCGAGACTAAGCTCAAAAAACTCCTGGAATTTGATTCCTTTCACCTGGAGGCGAATCTTCTTTTGGGTAGCATCTATGAGGAAAGAGGAGAAGTGGACAAGGCCCTTGAGCTTTATATGAAAGCTTATCGGATCAATTCAACTGATTCGCGTGTGCTTTATAAATTAGGTAGAGCTTTTGATATAAGCAAGAATAAGGGAAACGCCGTCAAGTATTATGGTTTATTTTTGCAGGCTCCGGGGGAAAATGGGGAGGAATTGAAGTCAAGCGTTCGGGATCGATTGAATTATCTGCTCTCGCAAAAGGAGGAGAAATGACTCAGACATTGGGAGACATGCTACTTCAAACCGGAAGAATAACGAAAAGCAAATTTGAGTTGGCAGAAAGAGAAAAGAACCGTACCGGTGCCAAGTTTGGAGAGATCTGCGAAAGATTGGGATTCATAAGCCACGAGGAGGTCCTTCAGTTTCTGGGTCAACAAACCGAAACCCCTTACCTGGATTTCTCCAAAACCCCGATAGACAGCGAAGCGGTGAATCTCATTCCCGGGGAAGTTGCCAGATCATACAAGCTGATCCCCGTAGAGAAAAATGATAGGGTGTTAGTTGTTGCCATGGCTAATCCCAATGACATTAACGCCATAGACCATTTGAGGGATATTACCAAGCTCTCCATCGAACCCAGGATTTCCGATCAAGAGACCATTTTAAGTTACATAGATGATTATTATGGAATGACCGTCGACCCGGAAAAAGTAATCGAAGAGAGCTTAAATCAAGCGTTGAGCTTAGAGGAAGTGAAGGAAGAGACCGCTCCACTGATCAAACTGGTCGATTCCTTGATCGCTCAGGGGATCAAGGAAAGAGCCACAGATGTCCACATAGAGGTGGATGAAAGCGTGGGGCGGGTGCGTTACCGAATAGACGGTATTCTCGAGACCGCCTTTATCTTGCCCAAAAAGATCTATCGAGCTGTGGTGAGTCGGATAAAGATCATGTCTAGCTTGGACATAACTGAATCGAGAATTCCGCAGGATGGGAGCTTCCGCTTCACCTACAATAGCCAAGACATTGATGTCCGGGTCTCCACCCTGCCCATTTTCTATGGTGAAAGCGTGGTGATGAGAATACTGCAGAAGCCCAAGTTTCTTATGAGCTTGGCGGATCTGGGTTATTGGGGTGAAAACTTAGAAAGATTTAAAAAGTTGGTTCAAAAACCTTTTGGCATGATCGTGATCACCGGTCCTACCGGATCAGGTAAGTCCACTACCCTTTATGCCGCCATTACGACCCTGAATGCCTTAGAAAAGAACTTGATTACGCTGGAGGATCCGGTAGAATATCAGCTTCCCATAGCCAAACAGTCTCCCATACATGAAAAGGCGGGATATACCTTTGCCAAAGGTCTGCGCTCCATTTTGCGTCATGATCCGGACATCATCCTTTTAGGAGAGATGAGAGATGAGGAGACCGCCGAGATGGCATTTCGAGCATCCATGACCGGACATTTGGTTTTCACCACCTTGCACGCCAATACCGCCTCTGCGGCAGTGGCACGTCTTTTGGACATGGACATTGAACCTTTTGTGATATCCACCTCTCTTCTCGCGGTAATCGCTCAAAGGCTGGCTCGAAGGATCTGCCCCAAGTGCAAGGAGAGTTATACTCCATCCAAGGAAGAGCTGGGCTATTTCGAACAGTTGAAAGATTTAAAAAATCCGGTTTTCTATCGGGGAAAGGGTTGCGATAAGTGCAAACACTCAGGCTATAAGGGAAGGATTGGGATATTCGAGGTGCTGGAGGCCAACCAAAAGGTAAACGAACTCATTCTACAAAAAGCCCTCTCCACTGAGTTGGAAAAAGCCGCCAACATGAAGACCATGTTGGATGATGGGATCGAGAAGGTGCTCAAAGGGGTAACCACCATAGACGAGGTTCGAAGGGTGATAGGATAATGCCACAATACGTCTATCAAGCAGTAGACACCCGAGACAAAAGAGTGAAAGGTGTCATTGCTGCCCACAATCTGGAAGACGCCGAAAGTCAACTTCGGGGGTCGGGACTTTATCCCATTTCGGTTCAGGCGCAGGCAGGCAGAAAGTTGGGTGGCTTCCGATCCGGGAAGGTTACCAAAAAAGACGTCCTCTCTTTTACCATCCAACTACATCTGATGTTTACCGCGGGACTACCACTTTTACAGTCCTTGCAGACCATAGCGGAACAGGAGTCAAATCCTAAATTTCAGGAAATGATCGGAGATATCTGTAAAAGGATCGAAAGCACCGGCAGTTTTTCTGAAGCCATCGCCGCTCACCCCAAGGTGTTCCCCCCGTTCTACCTGGGGGCGATAAGAGCGGGAGAATCCGGTAGCAATCTCCCCGCCATATTGGAAGAGCTTTCGATCTCTTTAGAAAAGCAAGATGAACTGCAAGCAGAGCTAAAACAAGCTCTGATCTATCCGGTCATGATCATGTGCGTTATGACTGCAGTCACCAGCTTTTATGCTTTTTATCTTATGCCCAAAATGATGAAATTGGTGATAGAGCTGGGCGCGCCTATTCCCTGGTACACCAGAATCGTCCAGTTCGTCATCGGTAATATCATGCACCTATGGATTCCGATTGTGATTTTCTTCGTCTTAGGCTTTGTGGCTATTCTCTTTTACCGTAAGACCGAGAGTGGAGCTTATACTTTAAGCTACCTTAAGCTTAAGTTCCCCCTTTTTGGCTCGGTTATACAAAAGAGCGTGTTATGCACCTTCGCTCATTATCTCTCCCTCTTACTCCGTTCTGGCTTTGGGTTGCTTCCCTCTTTAGATCTGGTCAAGGGGACCATCGGCAATAAAAGCATCGTAAAAGCGATAGAAACCATCGAGGAGAGGATAAAGCGGGGCGAATCCTTCGCTGACTCTATGAAAGGACTCCCCTTTCCCGGCTTTATGGTCACCATGGTAGCCATGGGAGAACAGACGGGCAGGGTAGCAGAACAACTTGCCTTAGTGAATGGATACTTTGAAAAGGACGTGAGGAGAACCACTAAGAAGGTTTTAACTGTACTTGAACCTCTCATCCTGGTGACCTTTGGGGGCATCTCCGCGGTCATACTTCTGTCCACTTTCTTCCCACTGTATAATTCTATGGGCTCAATCAAATAAAGACTTGCTGTAACCAACTCAGTTATAGATTCTAGCATTGTCAGCGCGGGCGAATGTCCCCCAGGGCGGGATCTGTTTTGGGCATGAAAAAAACGAGGTAATCCCGTAGATTGCTTCGTCGTCAATAAGGACTCCTCATAATTGCATTTGTTTAACAAGTTCGAATTAGTGAGACACCAAGTAAATGTTTAATCTTTAGCTCTGGATTTGATGAAATAATAAAGGTGAGTTGAATGAAGCGATTAGCAGAAGTTCAGTCTTCAACCCTACTAATGGGCTTGATCTCTTCAGGCTCAGTTAGATTCCCAACCGCTGTTGGGTTGCTATAAACCTCTTTGCCCTGATTTACTCCAAAACGATTTTCAAAGAAACGCAGGGCCATGAACATTAAAAACCCTAGAATCGTTCCAAGCAAGAAAGACAACCAGACAAGATTTTTAAGTAAGAAAAGCCAAGATAGCAAAACGAAGATTAAGCATATTGCTATAACCTTAGCTATTCTGATAAAGACAAGGCGAAGGAGTACCTTCGACCTCAGACGTCCTTTTGCAAGCTCTTCTAATATCTCAGTTTTCATTTTTCGATTCTAAGTTCGGTTGAGAGATACTCACAGAGATCGAGGATCAGATAAAATGCGTAACCAAACATGATTATAAAAAATGGGTAAATAGAAAACATTTTCATAAGAATAGTTGGCACAGTCGAAAAGGCTCTAACACAAAAGGCAATTAAGCTTAGACCGGCCCAGGAGATAAGCACTATAAAAGTGTCAAGGGCAAAGATTAGTAAAATCTTTCTTATTCTCTCCATGCTACCCTATCTGATTGACAGATCTCTTGATGACGAAGGCAAGAGTCTTTTATGTTTTTCTTTACTTTGTTAACCGAAATATCGTCCTGATAAAATATCGCCCCGAAGATAGTCACAAAGAATAGAATCCGCCCCATGTTCTCCTTGAAGTAAGTTTTCCAACCTCACCTGAACTCGTATTCCATCCCTTTCGTTTGTCAAGAAGAATTTCACTTGCCCCTTTTTAATTATCGGCTTCGGGTACTATGTTCCACAATAAATTTGTAAGTATTTTTAAAAGAAACACAGAAAAACTCCGCCAAGAAAAGCCAATCCTTCTATTGCCAGAGGAAATGTCAAATAATCACACTGAGGGATCTGGAAAAGTCATTTTTGCAGGGGTGAGAGCCCCGCACTGATTTTGTGATAATCGAGTATGGAGAAATACTCAAAATCCTTAGGCATCCTCTAAAATTCAGCTAAAGGGTTTTAATATGTTGCCGATTAGATAAATAAGGCAGGTTCCTAATTTACAGGTTAAGGCGTCGACAATAAGCTTGGAATTATTAACGTTGCCTGTTTAGTAAATTAATTAGACAGATCTTTCGTCCCCAAACAAAAACCGTCCCCAAAAACCGGAAATAAAGAATGGGAAAGGAGGATCTGTCTATTTTTATTACGTATTATTTTAATATGCTTTATCGCCTTGAGTCCACCCCTTAAGGAATCAAATCCCCTGGATTTCCCTCTACATGTATAATCGCTTGCAGGAGGCCATATTCTGCCTATTTTTTCTGCTTTTTTCCATACAAATACAAGCGCAAAAGAAAAGTTTACAATAAAAAGGTGGCCGAAGGATACCTCCAGTTAATAGGTCAGCTTTGCTTACGTAGGAACGCGCTCGTCTAGTCAGAGAATCTAACCTCCACTTCTTCGGTCTGTCCAGGTTTTGTGGGTCTCAGTATAACTCCATATCCATTACCACCAAGGCTAATTGGGGTCGAATATTTTACCATCACCTAAAATAGAATTAAGGCTAAGCCATAAAGGAGTAAACTGAGTTGCTGGGGCTAAAGATATAGAAAGCGAATCCGATAATAATAAAGTATAACAGGGGGAATTGATTTTAGGTGGAACTTTTTATAAGGAGAATTATACTGCACTGACTTTATAGGCGTCAAAAGATTTTTTTGAAAATCAAAGTTGGGGACGGTTTGGATTGCGAGAAGGAAATATTCTGACTGTGCCCCAACTTTTTTTATTTCCGACGCCAGAAAAGGTTAAATTGAGAATAAACTAATACTTCACACAATAAACAAAAGAGGGGAGGTAAAGAAATGAAGAAGCTCGTGTTTGGTTTGTTTGGGTTAGGGTTGGTTTTTGGTTTAAGTGGTCTCGCCCTGGCAGGGAACACCGCTCAGCAGACGGTCACCTACCAGGTTGATGCTATCAACGAGATTTCAGTCAGTGGGAATCCAGGTGACCTGGTGGTAAATAGTGCCACCGCAGGATCTGAGCCAAATGAGGATACCGATAACAGCACCAATTGGGCCATCACCACGAACCAAACCGCTCGGAAGATAACTGGGTCTATTAACACCGCTATGCCGACTAATGTTACCCTAGAGATTAACCTAACCGCTCCGACAGGGGGAGTCAGCGAAAACGATGTAAGCTTATCTGCTACGGATGCAGATTTAGTAACCTCGATTGAGACAGTAGCAGAGAGTGGTCTGACCATAACCTATACCTTGTCCGCTACGGTTGCGGCTGGGGTGGTACCGCAGGCACAAAAAACCGTAACCATTACTTTGACCGCTGAATAACATTACCTAAGTTTAGGGTGGCACAAATCCCGCCACTCAAGTCTTCATATCTAATGGGAAGAGCATTGTTTTTATTGTTCTCTCTTTGGCTATTTCTGACCAAAGTGGAGGCGATCGATCTATCTGCCACCGGTGGGTGGAATGAAACGGTGAACGAATCAGATTTGATCTCCGGGGCAGGGAGTAATTTGGTCGACACTTACGAAAGTACGACTGATGCTACTAACATCACTATTTCTAACTGTATAGGGGATTCAGACAATTGGCGGGTGGATGTAAGAAGCGTGGATGACGGTGGCTGGTATGGGGATTTTACCATCTATGTAAAAAGAACCTCAGATGGAGCCGGCAACGGCTCTATTTCAGGTGAACTTTCTTACATTGAAATCACTTCCACCGACACACAGTTTTTTTCTGGTGCAGGTGATCGGAGTAACATAAACATACAGTATCAACTGACTGGAATGTCAATAAATGTCTCGCCAGACAACTACAACACCACCATCCTCTTCACGGTTGTGGATATTCCATAGGAGTAAAAATGAAGAAGATCCTTTGCTCTTTTCTGCTACTTTTCTTCATTGTGGACCTTTCTTTTGCCGGAATTTCGATTATGGGAGAGTTAGCCCAAGAGAAAACCCTTCAACCGGGAGAGAAGTTTGAAGGAACAATTAATCTCAAGAACACGGGGCAGACAGCTCGCCAGGTAAACGTCTATCAAACCGATTATCTGTTTTATGCGGATGGGACCAATGTCTATGGTGACCTTGGAACTACTCCGCGTTCCAACGCCAGTTGGCTTTCCGTAGGCCCCAGCCGCCTCACCATCCTTCCTGACGAGAAAGCGTCTGTCTATTATACCGTTCAGGTGCCTGAACCCAAACAACTGGCTTCGGTGAACAACAATATGCAGATAACTGAGAATTCCGAATTGATTGGGACATATTGGAGCATGGTGATGATCGAACCGGTTCCAGAGATGGGGCCGCAAAGCATCGAAGATGAAGCGGGAAAGGTTAAGATGGGAATTCAAACAAGGATCCGATACGGTATTCAGATTATCACTAATATCGGTGATACCGGAACCCGTAAAATTGAGTTTCAAAACAAAAAGCTTTTCAGCCAGGATGGGAAAACGATCCTTCAAATGGACATTGCCAACGTTGGGCAGAGGTGGCTTTCTCCCAAAGTCTGGGCGGAGCTTTATAATCAGGAGGGGAAGAATCTTGGTCGTTTTGAAAGTGACAAGAAACGGATTTACCCCGGCTGTTCCGTAAGACATAAGATTGAACTAACAGATATTCCACCGGGGAAGTATCAGACGCTGATTGTGGCTGACAATGGCGATGACTGTGTTTTTGGCGCTAAGTATGATTTCGAAATTAAATGATGAAGCGAACTTTTGTTTCCTCCGTTAGTCTTCTTCTTTTGTTATTCTCCTCAAGCTTTGCGGAAATCAAAGGCAATGGAGTCGAAGTAAGAGCAAGTTCCCAAAAACTTGAAGAGACCAAACCAGGCGGAATCGTCACTACGAGCTTTCTGGTTTCCAACTACACCGGAAGTGAAGAAGAATTTCTCGAAGAACTTATGCTACCGGCTGGTTGGCAAAAGATAGTTTCCCAAGATTTTCCGCTTAAGCTAAAGCCACAAGAACAGCAAATCTCAGTTGTGGCCTTTTTAGTCCCTCTCACTTCACCGGCAGGACGTTACCAGATCAGCTATTCGCTAAAAAGCCAGAGGGATTACAGCATCGCAGACGGCGATACCATATCAGTGGTGGTTTTGCCAGTGGAGAAGTTGGAGCTTTTGGTGGAAGATAGGCCAGAAAAGGTATTGGCAGGGGAAGTGTACCAGATAGGTTTGCGGGTAGTTAACCGCGGTAATTGCCAAATTGGTCTAAGACTTCAGATAAAATCAACTCCTGAGTATCCAATAAAGATAGATCCATCCGAGATCGCCTTAGAGGCTGGAAACTCTCAGGTGATAAAGCTCAAGGTGGATACAGATAAAAAGATCAAACAGAGAACAAGGCAAATTATTGAAATTGAGGCAAAGCCTGAGGAATCAAGAAAAGACTTCGCTTCTGCCAAACAAACGATTTCTGTAGAGGTCATTCCAGAAGTGACCGAAAAACCCGATCTCTATCATAAATTACCCAGCCAAGTAGCTTTGGTTTATGCCGGGGGAGAAAAAAGAAGAGAGTTTCAAGTCGAGTTTTCTGGTTTGGGTTCTCTGGATAAAGAGGGAAAACATAAAATTGATTTTCTATTTCGGGGTCCTGACATTCACGAAAAAAGCCGATGGGGAAAAAGAGATGAACTTACAGTCAGCTTTCTTTCCCGGCACTTGGATCTCCATTTTGGTGACAGAAGTTATCTCCTTTCCCCGTTGACCGAAAGGCAAAGTTACGGCAGAGGGGTGGAAGCTGACATTCGACCGGGGAAGCTCGGATTAGGAGCTTTCTTTTTGGAGAACAGATGGGGGAAGCCGAAGACAAGTAAGGTGGGGGCGTATCTGTCATATCACTTCAATGCTAAATTCAACCTGAGAGGGAATTTCTTGATCAAGGGTATGAAGCGACCTTTTTCCTTTCAGGATTACGAAGCCAGAATCTACAGCCTCCAGACAGGGTTCAAACCAGTCAAAGAGACCCGCCTTAACTTAGAATACGGATTCAGCCAGAGTGAAAAAGAGGGGGAATCGAATGATTTCGCTTTCCGAGTAGATTTAGCTGGTCACATCTTTAATCAGATTAGCTACTCTTTGGAGAGAACTTTTGCCGGCTCTAAATATCTTGGCTACGTCAATGATGCTGATTATAAAAGTGGCACATTAAGCTTCCCCCTTTACCGCAAACTAAGAGGAGAGCTTTTCTATCGCACCTATGAAAATAATCTCGACGTTGACTCAACCAAAGGGACGGCTAACCGGGAAAAGACCTATCAGTCAAGTATTTCGTATTCTTTCGCTTCTGGCACCCAAATTTCTTTAGATTATAAAAATTTGTTTAGAGAAGACCGGGTCTTACCTGCTGATTACAATTATGAGGAGACTACGGTAAAATTGCGAATAACAGAGATCGTAAGCAAATTTAGCTTAAGCACGGATGTAGAAAGAGGGGGATTTGAAGATAAAATTAAAGCCATCAAAAGTGATAATTTAGAAAGATATAGCTTTTATGCAAATTTTAACGCAAGTTATTGGCATTCCTATAGCTTTTATGCTAGAATCGGACACAGTAGTTTCACCGGGAGCCCGGAAAGAACAAAAAGCTTAGGCATCTCCAGTTTTTGGCATATTAAGAAAAAGATTTCTTTGAGTTTAAATTATCGGTGGGATGAATCTGCTTTGAATAGAAGTCAAAGGCAAAACAACTTGTTTTCGACTCTTAGCTATAGCTTACCCCATAGCCATGCTTTGGTTTTCAGAAGTCAGTGGTCCGAGTCCAAACAGGGAAGTGAGAAAGACTTTTCTTTTTTGGCAATGTATAGCATTCCTTTGGAAATCCCTCTAACCGAAAAAAATAGCACCGGGGTGCTTAAAGGCGGAGTATATGATAAAGAAGGATCAAGTAAAACACCTGTTCCCAAAGTAATATTAACCGCTCAAGGGGCAACGGCAATCACAGATAACAACGGTGAATTCATATTTCCCTCGCTTGAACCGGGGACCTGCTTTTTGCAGTTGGAGAGAAGTTCCATTGGACTTGACCGGGTCCCTACTGAAAAATTCCCTCTTTTGATTGAAGTAAGACACAGAAAGGCAGCTGAAATTGAGATTGGCGTGGTGAGGTCATGCCGGATCTCAGGCAGGGTGAAGGTTCTTCCATCTGCTCCTGACAAAAAGCAAAGTGGTGAGCAAATGAGATCTGGTGACAGCCTCCTTTGGATAGGTCCCGGTGAAAAAGGAAGCCTATTAAAAATATTAGGCAATACTCTGGTGGAGTTGACTGACGGAAAAGAAAATTTGCGACAGCTTACTGACCAAAATGGCGGATTCAGTTTTGAAGACCTGAGACCGGGCAAATGGATTTTGAAGGTTCATGACGAGGATTTGTCCAGCCAATATTATTTAGAGCAAAAAGAGTTTCAGATTGAACTGAAGCCGGGAGAGAAAAAGGAAGTTATGGTGCGAGTTTTGCCTCGTTTAAGACCTATACAAATTATTGAAGAGGGGGAGATAAGGAATAAATGATAAACATGTTAGGATTGAACGGATTAAAATTGGTCAACGAATAGGACGGATTTAGCCGATGGTTACTGCTTGATTATAGTTTGAGTTGTACTCCCACTCTGTTTGTGGTGTATCTCGCGATTTACACCAGGTGTTGGCAGAGTGAGCTTCTCAATCTTCATGGTCTGACATTGATTTTGAGAGGAGGCAGATTATAATCTAGAATAATTAAGAGGACTGGCACACCAAGAGCTACAGACCTCGGGTGATCCCGATAAATGACAAAATCATTGAGGTGTTACTGAAACAGAAAAAGCTGTCTCAAGGAAGGTAAGGAAGCTGAGATTGGCTTAGTCACAAGATGTTTTCCATCACTAAATCAGGGCGATCACTTTAGTAGTTTAGAATTATCATTTTTGACTTTTTTTTCTTTATTTTGAATATATTCTTATTTATTTTCACTCCGAATGAGTACACTCTGGTCTTATATTACCCTGTGATCAGAAGGCAGTATTTCCCTTCTGCCGGTAAGTTGTGAAAATTCGATTTAAGGATATCAATATAGTTGAGATATGTTCACAAAAAATAGGTGAGTGCAGGCAGAGGATATGACTGGTGAACTCATACTCAGATGAGCGGAGCCCAATAGATTCATTAAAAGGAGGTTGTTATGTCCAAGATAGTAGCCAAGACAGAAGGACAGATATCAGAAGAACTCCTGAACCGTATGCATCGTTATTGGTGTGCAGCGAATTATCTCTCGGTAGGACAAATCTATTTACTGGATAACCCGTTATTAAGAAAACCCCTGGAAAAAGAACATACAAAGCCGAGGTTACTGGGACACTGGGGGACAACGCCTGGACTTAATTTTATTTATGTTCATCTTAATCGTATTATAAAAGGACATGATCTGAACTTGCTCTATGTGACTGGCCCAGGACATGGGGGACCTGCCTTGGTGGCTAACACCTATCTTGAGGGTACCTACAGCGAACTGTATCCGGATCTATCCCAAGACGCTGAGGGTTTGAAAAAACTTTTTAAGCAATTCTCCTTTCCTGGAGGTATTCCGAGCCACACTGCCCCGGAGACCCCCGGTTCTATCCACGAAGGTGGTGAGCTTGGTTATGCTCTTTCCCACGCATATGGAGCTGCTCTTGACAACCCCAGTCTTATCGTGGTTTGTGTGGTAGGTGACGGCGAAGCCGAAACAGGTCCTCTTGCCACTGCCTGGCACTCGGACAAGTTCCTTAATCCCATTAATGATGGTGCGGTCCTGCCCATTTTGCATTTGAACGGCTATAAAATCGCTAGTCCGACAATCCTGGCGAGAATCAGTCGAGAGGAGCTGGAAAGCCTCTTTGTAGGGTATGGTTATAAGCCTTATTATGTTGAGGGGTCTGATCCAAAAGTTGCGCATCGGTGTATGGCAGAGACACTTGATACAGTTGTGGCTGAGATCAAGAGGATTCAATTAGATGCTCGCACTAAGGGGATTAAGAAACGTCCGGCATGGCCTATGATCATCCTGAAAACCCCAAAGGGTTGGACGGGTCCAAAGGAGGTTGATGGAAAGAAAACAGAAGACTTCTGGAGGTCACACCAGCTACCTTTTGGGGAGTTGGATAAAAATCCTGATCGTCTCAAACTGTTGGAAGACTGGATGAAAAGCTACAAACCAGAGGAGCTCTTTGACGAGAACGGCAGGTTGATTCCAGAATTAGCAGATCTTGCTCCTAAGGGAAATCGTCGCATGGGTGCTAATCCTCATGCAAACGGTGGTCTTTTACTCAGAGATTTAAGGCTGCCTGACTTCCGAGAATATGCAGTTGATGTACCTAATCCCGGTCAGGTTATGGCTGAAGGAACTCGAGTAATGGGGCTTTTTCTAAAGGATGTCATGAGACTGAATAGCGATGAGAGGAATTTCCGCGTTATGGGACCTGACGAGGTTTCTTCGAATCGACTGAGTGCCCTTTTTGACGTGACTAATAGAGCCTGGATGGGCGAAATACTCCCTGAGGATGAAAATCTATCACCGGATGGCCGGGTGATGGAGATCCTGAGTGAACACACATGTCAGGGCTGGCTGGAAGGTTATCTGCTCACTGGTCGTCATGGTCTCTTTACTTCGTATGAGGCTTTTATCCATATTGTCGATTCGATGTTTAATCAGCACGCCAAGTGGCTTAAAGTTACCCGCAACGAGATATCGTGGCGTCGGCCCATTGCCTCGCTCAACATCCTTTTATCTTCTCATGTTTGGCAACAAGACCACAACGGATTCAGCCATCAGGATCCTGGTTTTATCGACCATGTGGTGAATAAGAAAGCAGAGATCATAAGGGTCTACTTTCCTCCTGATGCTAATACCCTTCTTTCTGTAGCTGATCATTGTCTGAGAAGCCGGAACTATATTAACGTCATCATAGCTGGGAAGCAACCTCAGCCACAATGGCTAACGATGGAAGAAGCAATCAAGCATTGTACGTCTGGTATCGGTATATGGGAATGGGCAAGCAACGATAAAGGAGGAGAACCTGATATCGTGATGGCCTGTTGTGGAGATGTGCCAACAATCGAGACCCTGGCTGCGGTTAGTATACTAGTGCAATATGCACCAGATTTGAAAGTGCGAGTGGTAAACGTGGTTGATCTGATGACTCTTCAACCTAAAGAGGAACATCCCCACGGTATGTCTGATTACGACTTCGATACGCTTTTCACCACTGACAAACCCATTATATTCGCCTATCATGGTTATCCCTGGCTCATCCATCGGCTTACTTATCGTCGGACAAACCATAAAAACCTCCATGTCCGGGGATATAAGGAGGAAGGAACCACAACTACCCCCTTTGATATGTTAGTGCGAAACGATCTGGATCGTTTTCATCTGGTTGCAGATGTCATTGACCGGGTTCCTAAGTTAGGATATATGGCTGCCTACACCAAGCAGGCGATCCGTGACAAGATAATCGAGCACAAGCAATATATCACCAAATATGGTCAAGACATGCCCGAAATTCGTGAATGGAAGTGGAAAATCTCCTAAAGAAGATATTTTAAGAAGAACCGATTTGGCTTCTATTAGTTCGGATATAAAAGAGGTCTGACTAACGTCCTTTCCTTCGGAATTTCAATCTCTCTCAGATGCTTGGCTGCATCTTCAGGGGGAACCGAGTTGATGTAAATGCTTGTTCCCAATTCAAACCCGGCCGGTGTGCTTAGCCGTGGAACTATTTCTAAATGCCAGTGAAAATTATCCAGCATGTCAGAATCGCAAGGAGCGGTTAATAATGTGTAGTTGTAAGGTGGATCAGAAAGACAAAGGTAAAGACGCAACATCGTCTCCCGCAGAATTTGTCCGAATTCTTCTATTTCAAATCTGGACATCTTGGCAAAACAGGATCGGTGAGTTTTAGGGATAATCCAGGTTTCAAACGGTGAACGTGAAGCATAGGGAGCACAAGCAACAAAACCTCCGTTTTCTGTGATCATGCGTTCCTGGTCTGCTATCTCGCGTTCCATTATATGGCAGTAAACGCATTCGCCTCGATACTCTTTATATTGTTCCACCCCCTTGATTTTTCCCCAAACTTTCTGTGGAATAACAGGGGTAGCTACGATTTGCGAATGGGAATGAGCCAAAGAGCATCCCGCTTCCTGTCTGTAGTTTTTAAAGACCAAGATATATTTCAGACGCGGGTCCTCTCTGAGAGAATTGTAACGATCACAATAAGCCCAGATAAACTCCTCGACTTCTTTTTCTTCCATGCTATGTATGGATTTTCCGTGATCTGGTGTTTCTATGACAACCTCGTGAGCACCCACCCCGTTCATCGTGTCATAGATGTCAACATTCTTCCGATTTAGCTCACCTTCTCTATCCAGAGCGGGGAACTTGTTAGGAGTAACCCTCACTCTCCAGCCGGGCGCGTTTGGGTTGGTTCCACGTTCACGGTAGGCAAGCAGCTCCGGAGGAGTGAGTGATTCATTTCCACAGCAGAAAGGACAATTGGCATCATGGTGTTGGACTGGCTGAATTCTATTTTTTTGCGCAAAATCCGATGGTCTTTTTGCTCTTTCTTTAGATAAAATGACCCACTCTCTGGTTACTATATCTTTTCTTAACTCTGGCATTTGAATGCTCCTGTCCAGGAATTCAGATCTCTTAACTATAGATCGGCAGAAAACAGCTATCACTTCACTGACTTTGTTTTTTCCGAATACGAAAAAAACGCAAAGCTCACTTGCTGTGAAAGGAAGTTCATTCTCCCACTTTGTCACACTCGGATTCGTTCATTATTCGTTCAAAACGTATCTTGTTGTCCTTCCCCTGCCAACAGTCTTTAAAACACCTTTTTTCACGACAGAAATCATCACCCAATCGTCACCTGATCATCACCTGATCGTCACCCGCTTTTCATAACATACTTAACAGCACTGCCTTTACCAACTTCATTTACAAGACCCGACTTTATCAAAGCGTGCAGTTCCAAATGTGCTGTCTTATGAGAAACATGGTTTAGCTCCCGATAAATCTTATTTGTTATGAAGCCAGTCTTCTCAATATATTCTATGGCTTTCCTCTGTCTTTCGTTTAGAGTCTTCAATATTTTTTCTTCAATAGGAACTACCATTTCTTCATTAATCTGGGACTCAAAAATAAGTTTGGTCTCGATAGGATGCAAATCATAGTAAGGCTCTTTATTTTCCCACTTTTTGCAAAGTTCCTTCATCATGTAGATTCCAGACCGATACTTCTCAATAAAACCTACATCATACATCAATGCACTAAGGATCGGGTTAACCGGTTTATGAATCGGCTTTTCCGGAGTGACATCTCTGGGGAATGATCCCGGATTTATAATCTCAACTCTGTCGTCAAAAATAAACACCCTAACATCTGCTGGTTCATCATAGTCCCTGTGTATAAGAGCATTTATGATGCCTTCCCTCAGAGCCCGTATTGGATACTCGAACTTGTCTTCTCTTGCAAAACTTTTTTCGGTCCTGAAACTGAGCAACCTAATATTCTTCCTTATGAACTCCTCCGCTTGGTCAGTCATCTCAGGGAGCGTTCCGAAACAATCCAACCTGTCTATGACTTGATCAATAACTCTGGTTCCTTTAAATCTCACTACCCTTAATTGGGACTGAACAAAAAATCTCTGCGGATTTTTCCCGAAAAACAAAATCCCAGCATTGGTGGGTCTAATCCTCCCACTAATTCTTTTAGCCCCATCCACATTCATTAACACTTCTTCTAATGTCATCCCCTCTGGCTTTTTTATTTTCCTTATCTCCTGTCTTTTCTTCAGATACCAGTTGACTTTCTTTCTATCAATGTCATCTACCCTCGCATCTTCACAAATCTGAGAGTCGAACCGAATCTTCTCTCTGTGCTTCTCCAGAATCATCCTTTCGAACTCGTCTCTGTACATCTGAAGAGTTGACTTGCCCACCCTCTTGAATGCTTTTCCAAAAACCTGATAGGGCTTATTCGTCGTATCTTTGATCTCAACGAAAAGCAAGTCCTTATTAGCCACTCTAACTTTTCCGATCTTAGGATACAGCTTAGGATCAAAACCCTGACTGATTTTATTAGTAAAGCTTTTAACTGTGTTCTTACCTATGTTAGTACCCATGATTCTTCCACTGTCGCTTGCACCTACCAGTAATACACCACCATCTGTATTGGCAAAGCCACACAAATCATGGAGAATCTTGTCCACATCTGAAAGTGAAGACTTGAACTCTAAGGTCTGAGATTCACCCTTCTTTATCAGATTCAAAACATTCGATTCTTTCATAGCCATAATAAATAATATGGGTCCGAGAAATTAAATCTTTACCCATCCTGTTTATATTCTTTTGTAGATAGCGGCATATTTTATCACCAAGGACAAATCTATATAGATAATTCCAAAAAAACAACAGCTATTTCATTAGGTCTCAATAGTCCGGAGACCAGTATAGGAGTCCGATAAACCCGCCACGAACCCGACATAAACCCGACAGATGTCCGGCGGACAGCTTAGGGAACCGATTTTATATGTTTTTGTCGTTGGCCCCGTTTTTTAACCACCAATTACAAATCTATATAAACGTATTGTAAAAATACAAACAAAAAATCCCACCGTCTGCTCCGGAAGTAGCGAAAAAAATTTGTGCCAAATTTGTGCCATGTTCAAGTCAAAATAAACCGATTTGGTTAGTTTCGTTTTATTTTGGATGATTTCGATTTATTTAGTTTAACTTCTTGTGGTTTAGAAGGTTGTTTTTTGTGAAGTTTAGATAAAAAAAGCGTCCCCAACTGGACGATTTTAGAACTTCCCTGATGCAACTGGACGAACGAATACTTGATACCTCATCACTTGCAGTATCTGGGTGGTCTTGTTCATGAAACGCTCCGCTTGTAACCACTGTAAGTCGGCTTACCACTATTTGATAGACGCCTTAACGAAGGTTGACTTATCGAAGCAATTGCTTAGCTTTGCGGTGAATCTCGGCTTTTATTTCTTTAAGTGTCGAACAATAGTTTCTGGCGTCTCGATAGTCCATAGGGATGTATTCAATTGGCACCTCTGATTGCATTTTCTCCACATAGAACTCTGCCAGTTTCTTGCGCCATTTGTTGGATCTGGAATCTGGAGTGTAGATGTGAAATAAGATAATCTTTGTATACCGCTTGTGCTGGGCGTACAATAGCCAATACTTCCCTGTATTCGTGTCGGGATGTGTTTGACCGGCTTCAACCTCGACTGCCATGAGGATAGAATCATTAGCAAGCATCCCATCGCTTTTAAAACCATCTGGTGGGAAGCGATAATGAGGTGGTCCAGAGATACGAGACAACCTTAGAAAGGCAGATTTACCGGGCTCTGCATGAGCTGATTAGACTTCAAGCGGCGGAAAGAGGAGAAAGACCACCAGCCCACAAGGCTCCATGCCAGACTAACATCCTTGGGCAAACAAGAATTTGATTGAGTTCCATGTTTTAAGTTGACAACGGAAGAGCCAACAGCTAAATTTAGAATGTTAATCGAGCAACAGGGATCGGGCGTTTTTAGGTGAGCGTTAAGATAATTCTCTTGAGGGGAGAGGAACTCGTGTTTGGGAGAGACTCAGACAGGGTAAAGGATGGCATATCATTCCTTAGAAGACCTCCCGAGGGTTGGTCTGAGCTCCGCCTCTGAAATCAGAGATCTGTTCTACGAGCTACCTACAGACGGTTGTTGACGCAGAGGATTTGGCATAGGAAGCCGAAAAGTGAGCTATACGGTAAAATTGGGATACCAAGACCCGGGGAACCCTTTTGATCTTCTGAACTTAGTAAGAAGCCTAATTAAATATGAAAAGCTTTTTGATTTTTGATTTTTTTACTTGACATTTTAAATTCTGCTCTTATATTATAACTGAAAGAGCTAAGTAGTAGATAAAAGTTAGTTTTACCTACTTCCAAGAAGAGTAGACTAAGGCGCAGAAAAATTAGATTTTCTGTGAGAGGATCAGTTTATTTCTTTTTTCGATCCCCCAAAAAGCTCATTTACTCTTTAAAAACAACAAGCATACTTTTCTGTAAAATCTTACCTTATAACTGATTAACTTAAAAGTTTAAAGGAAGTTTTATCGACTAAAATATTGATTCATCAACTATCAAAGCTTTTTAAAAAAAGAGGGGAGACAAGAAATGTGATGAAAAGAAAACAATCAAACCTATGTCTTAGGACAGGAGGATTGACATGATTACGTCAATGAAAAAGAAATTCATAATGTTATTGGTAGTGATTGTTGCCTTACTGGGCATGGCGGTTCCCATACATGCGGCGGTATGGGATACTACCAGAATATACACAGGCACGGCTGATTTTTACGACGTCGCAATTGGTAACAAACTTAAGGGCACTTCGGACGACACAGTCCGAGTCTTCACCGCCCAAACCGCTTCCCCTTACAACGTTCTTCTCTTCACTGACGCTTCTTCAGCACCACCGATGAATTGGCGCACGGATGTTATCCGGGTCGAGAACAGAGCTATGCGGGGTGTGGCCATCGGAGATCCGGATAGAGACGGAGACAACGACCTTCTCTACGGGCGCAGTGCTACACCTTACCGGCTTAAAAGAGCCTATTGGACCGGGAGTGCCTGGGCAACAGATACGATCGGCCCTTCCGCCGCATACACATATCCGGGTCCAATATACGACATCGCCATAGGTGATGCAGACAATGATGGTAATACGGATGACATAATTGTTGCCACCGGGACCGGGTATCACGTCTTCAGGGTCCGTTGGACTGGAACTGCCTGGGACACAACCAGAATTTTTAACGGAAGCGCATCCACAGGCAGTATGTACGGTGTAGCCATTGGCGACTTTGATACAACTTATCCTGGGAATGAAGTGGTAGCGGTAACCTATTCGCAGCGAGTATACAGGATCAGATGGACTGGAACCACCTGGGATGCAACATTAATATATCTGGCTCCCATCGCCGAGCGCTTCTATGATGTGGCGGTCGGTGATTTCGATGCGGATAATCCCGGTAACGAGATTGCCTTAAACAATGCCGGTTTACCCAACCAGGCAGGAGCTGTAATCGAGCTCTATGGATCCGGAGATAACTGGACCGCCAAAGCTCTCTACACGCCAACAGGTAGCTGGGGTACCGACACAGAGATAGCAGTCGGTGATTTCTTTGCTTTCCATCCTGGAGCAGAGATAGCAGCTACCTCCGGCCTTGAGGCCAGGCTGGTCTATGGGTCGGGCAACACCTGGAACAGCGAACGAATAGCAGCACCAGGGACCGTCACCCGAGGAATAGCAGTAGGCAATATCAACAAATATCATAGCAAAGACCCACTTACTGAACTGGCAATCAGCAGTAACAAGTGCGTTTTTGAAGCGGAGGAAAAGCGGATGAATGATGACATGGCTACCATGTCCATCAACAGTCCCTTAGCCGGCGTAGGTTTTGAAGCCAACAGCTCCATTTCGATTAATGTCACGGTTAAGAATGTCGCCCCCGACACCCAAACTAACGTCCCCGTGCGTCTGTTGATAACCGACGGTGCCAGCTATGCCTATAGCGACACCGAGTATACCGGCACCATCACCGAGGAACAGACCGCACAGATAACCTTTTCGCCCAACTGGGTGGTTCCCAACACTCATGCCCAATACACCATCAAGGTCTGGACTGCTCTTGCTGGTGATGAATACCCTCTGGATGATACCGTTTCTATCAGCATTTTCGGTTATCCGGTAGGGTATACCATCGAAGGATTTGAGAATCCCACATTTCCACCCGAAGACTGGACTGAGATACATACGGTAGGCAACGGCTGGATCAGGGTATCTACTTACCCTCATACCGGTATTTATAGCGCACAGAGTTCTGCAACCTCCGGCTCGCATTGGTTAATTACACCCAAGCTGGAGATATCCCGGCCGGATGATCAACTTCGCTACTGGATTCGAAAATACTATTACACGCACGCCGACTGGTTCTTCGTTAAAATCTCCACGGGGTCCATTGATACCAGCGCTTTCGTTCCGGTGGACAGCATCGTTACCGAAAATCTTACCGAAAGCTATGTGGAGAAAACGGTGAACTTAGGGAGCTATCTTGAGGAAAAAGGCAAGGGTCAGGTCTATGTGGCTTTCGTAATGTATCAGAAGGGAACGGAGATTCACATAGATGACATACTGATGCCCCCCAAATACGTGCCACCACAGGACATTGCAGTTCTCTCCATAGATAGTCTGTCGAGCTTTTTGGGAAATGGGACGAGTGTCATGATCAAAGCCACAGTTCAAAACCAGGCAGTGGATACTCTCCCGGCGGGCGTTCCGATTAAGTTAAGGATCGACGGTCCGGCAGGATACGTCTATGCGGATAGTGATCAAACCACCCTGACGAACATCCCGCCTGGTGGAACGGAACAAATAACTTTTGGTCCAAACTGGCTGGTGCCGGACATCTTGGATTATTTCACTGTCACTATCTGGTCGGAGTTACCCGGGGACGCTTTCCCCACCAATGATACCGTCTCACAGCAGGTGCTGGTGTACAGAGCCGGCGGACTTCTGGAGACTTTCACCAATACCAGCTTCCCGCCTACCAGCTGGACGGTTTATGCTTTCGACGGAGGAGACATCTGGTTAAGAAATACCACTTACTATCACAGCCCACCAGCATGTGCCCGGGTTTATTATGACACCCCTAACAACGATTGGCTCATCACCCCCCGGCTCCGGGTTCAGAATGGCGACAACTTGAGGTTCTGGTTCAAATCGCAGTCGACCGCATATCAGGAAACCCTCTGGGTGAGGGTTTCGACCAATCCAAATGTCTCCGATACCGGCTCCTATGCTGTTATGGGCATGATGACCGGTAATATACTTGACTGGAGAGAACAGGTAATAGATCTCTCTTCCTATGCCGGCCAGATGATATACATTGCGTTCCATTACCCGGTTGACCGCAAAATGGCGGTGTGCGTTGATGACGTCACCGGACCTTACTTCCCCACCACGATATCGCTCAATCCGGCCAGCTTTGACGTGGAAGCTTTTCCGGATACCAACTTCGATCGAATCTTGTATGTCGGGAATGTGGGTGGCGGCGTATTGAACTACAACATAACTTTAGCCCAGTCAAGCTCCTGGCTTTCGTTTGGTCCGGATTCCGGCTCTGCTACTACCGGTGAAGAGGATCCAATCACCTTGACTTTCCATACCACTGGTTTGGACGGGCACTATTATGACACTTTGGTGATAGTGTCCAACTCCGGAGAGAAAGAATATTCGGATACCGCTTTGGTCCCAATCCATCTCTGGGTTCGATTGATACCCCAGATTTCAGTCTCTCCGGATTCGTTTGCAGTGCAATTGGAGGGAAACAGCGCCATGGATACCTCCATGCTCATCGGTAATCCGGGTTATGGAGTGTTAGACTACAATATCTGGACTGAAGAATGGACTACAGCAAAGGCCCTGTACTCGGGCCAACCTGCCAGCCGGGAACACGGACAGTACTTTAAGTCGCTCCTTCCCCCGAGTGATGATAAGAATTTACCGGAATACCGCTTCGGAGAACCGCCGGATACCGGACACGGAGGACCAGATGCGTTTGGCTACCGGTGGATCGATTCGGATGAGTTAGGCGGACCGGTCTTCAATTGGATCGAGATCAACGAGATCGGTACCCTGGTAGACGTGACTAACGACGGAAACGTAGGCCCATTCGCTATCGAATTCCCCTTCAAATTCTATGGCACCGAATTCACCCAGTTCCGGGTGGCTTCAGACGGGTATATCAGCTTCACCAGCACTTCCGGCATTTCAGATAATGTTCCCATTCCCAACTCTGCCGAACCCAACAACCTGGTAGCTTTATTCTGGGACAATCTGTATGCCGCCTCGGGAGGCGGAAGAGGATACATCTACTATCACTCGAACAGCGACCGGCTGGTGGTTGAATGGGATCAGGTGAAGAGGGTCGGTTGCGATACCTGTCTCTATACCATGGAGATAGTCCTGTATCCTAACGGCAAGATCGTGTATCAGTATAAGGATATGACCGGCCATCGTCTGAACGAAGGGACCGTTGGAATCGAGAATGGTGACGGAACCATTGGACTGGAGGTGGTTTATAATGCCTTCTATGTCCGTGACAGTTTAGCCATAGCTTTCTGGCCGGCTCCCGCCTGGTTATCTTACAGTCCGGATAGTGGCACCGTTCCTGTGGACGGAACAGATATCATTGATGTCGGTTTCAATACCACCGGAATCTTGCAAGGAGACTTCTCGGGTGCTTTAGTCATTATCAACAATGATCCCTACAAACCCATAGATACGATTCCTGCCCACTTGACCATTTTGGCACCCCATTTGACCTTCTCCCCCGATAGTGCAGTAGTCTCCGGAACAGAAGGCGGAACCCCCTTCAACTTTACCTTGAATATTGGCAATACGGGTGCGGGCAAGCTGATCTATCATATTGTTGAAAGCGTGCCTTGGCTCTCAGTTTCTCCTTTAGCTGATACCGTCGATGTTGGAGGACCGGCATCCGAAGTAACTCTTACCATAGACTGCACCAGTCTTTATGCTGGTACTTATTTGGGTCAGCTCAAGGTTTACAGCAATGATCCGGATCTCCAGCCTTATACGATATACCAGGTGCACTTGCACGTTGGTCCCGATCCTGACATCAGCGTAAGTCCAGAAAGCTTGCACGTTCCACTTTTCCCTGAGTTAAGCATGGATACCACGATAATTATCAGCAACGATGGAGACGGGCATCTGGTGTGGGACATGACCATCGAGGACCTCAAAGCGACTGAGAACCGGGAGACGATTTTGACCGAAGGTTTTGAAGGTTCGTTCCCGCCGAGTGGTTGGAGCGTTTCCGGCTCCTGTACTCCAGGTTCCTCCAAACCATGTCTGTGGTACCAGGATTGTTCGGGTCTCTATGTTCATACTGGAAGCTGTGGCGCTCTATCGGGTTGGGGATACTCTTTGGACGTCTGGTTGAAAACCCCTCCCCTGACCCTGGGAGTAGGACCATATCTTAAGTTCTGGTGGTTTGCCAGCTGGTACTGGCAAGTTTATCCTCACGACAACGGAGATCTGTTTGTGCAGATCAGCACGGATGGAGGGACGACCTGGAATACTCTTTGGACCTTCGGTGATTCCACCATGGTGGTTAATTCAGGAGGACCCTGGCCCTGGGCGAACTGGACTTGGTATGAAGCCACTTTAGAACTACCCGAGATTTACGGAGATGCGATAATAGCATTCCACATAGTGGCAAACGATAATGCCGACATAAGCATAGACGACGTAGAGGTGGGCAAAATGGGGCCACCCTGGTTAAGCATCTCGTCACATTCCGGTGTAATAAATCCTCATTCTAGTGCCGACGTAACCGTAACTCTCAGTTCCGTGGGGGTTACCCAAGACAAATTCGCCAATCTGCATCTTACCTCCAACGATCCGGAGGAGGGTTCTATTCAGATACCAGTTCACCTGGAGATCTTAGAGCCCAACTATTCGATATCTCCTGCGGAGACTTTGGTGATCGACGCTTTGGAAAACCAGTACACGGAAGGCTATCTTTACGTGCAGAACTTCGGCGGTCGGGCGACATTGTCCTACAAGATGACCGACCCGGTGTCATGGTTGTCTGAGATCCCGGATACCTCAGATGTGCCGATAGATGGAGAGGATACGGTGATCGTCAAGGTCGATGGTTATCAGTTGATCGCTGGTAACTATGCCACCAAGCTCTTCATCAAGACCAACGATTTTGATACGCCGAATGATACCCTGGTGGTGATCGTGCATGTGGGTCCGCCGCCTGATATTCGGGTGGTGCCTGACAGCTTCACGGTGGTGGCTCCTGCCGGCGGCACCAAGGATACCACCATGACCGTCTACAATGACGGGGATGGGCATTTGGCATTTGAGCTAACCATCAAGGAAACCGGCCCTAAGTTCAGTGAGGGAGCGGGACTCACCGAGAGCGATATATACAAGATTCTGAAGGCAAATGAAGCTTACCGGAACGCTGTCCCAGCCAATTTGATGATTGCTTTTGGAAAGCAATCCCAGCCAGGCATACGGATGACCGCTGATGAGATAATGGCAAAGAGGCAAGCTCCAAAACAAACTTCAGGGGCAGGTTTATTAAAGAATGGCCCCATCAAGGCTTGCGTGGTAGACAGCTGGGGAAATGAGATCTATGATTGCTGGGATTATTTGAATGCCAACTGGAGCAGTTTCGGACCAGACGAAATCATCATAGATTACTCTACCTTGGATTTTGACTACATCGACTATCCTTCGCTGGTTGCCAGCGGAGCGGATGTGTTGATCATATCCAATGCCTGGAGAATTAGTTCCAGCTTGGGTATTGATTGGCACTTCACCGATGCTGAAACCACTGCCATTCATCAGTATCTGCGAGATGGTCACGGATTGATCATGACTTCCGGCACCTTCAACAGCGGACCGTATACCGAAATCTCGGATAATGGTCCCAGACTTGCTCCTATGGTGGGCTTGGATCCGGCAACTTATTATAACTGGCCTGATGCAGGTTACCTGTATTCTATGAATCTGCTCGATCCTTCTCATCCAGTCTTAGACGGAGTGCCCGATCCGTACTATCCGGGGGATACCGATTACTTGACCTGTACTCCACAGAGCGAAGATTGGCATACAGCCATTGTCGATGGTGAGATCATAGCCCTCTCGTCGGATAACATCGGTGCCATCATTGTATATAGCGAAGGCATAAGCAATAGGGTTTATATATCTTCTCTCTCTGAGTATGAGTCTAACACTGCCGACCATCAGCTCTTCTATAACTCCATCATCTGGGGTGGGGGAGTAGTTTCTTGGTTGAGCCTTGCTCCTGTGGCGGATACAGTAGATCCGCATTCCAGCACGAATGTGACCCTGCACTTCGATGCCACTGAGCTTCTGAGCGGAGAGAAATTCGGCAACATCATCATCTCCTCCAACGATCCAGACGAAAGCCCATGGACCGTCCCCGTGCACATGATCGTGGCAGGTGCTCAATATGCGATTACGCCCGAGTCACTCCACATAGAGGCTCTGGAGAATCAATACACCAACGCCCATCTAACTATCTCCAATCCTGGTGGTCAAGGTCCTTTGTCCTACAAGATGACTGATCCAGTGGCTTGGTTGACCGAGAATCCAGATACCGCTCAGATTCTACCGGATGGTGAACAGGATGTTACGGTGAGGGTTGATGGACACCTGTTAATTGCTGGAAACTATGCCACCGAGATATTGGTCAAGACCAATGCGGTCAACCAGCAATATGATACTATTCCGGTGACGGTGCATGTTGGTCCGGATGCGGAGGTGGATATAGCTCCGATGAGCCTGAATGTACCAGTTATTCCGGGATGCAACAAGGTTGAAAAGGTGAAAGTGAGCAACCTCGGATTAGGGCATCTGCGCTTTGAGACCTCCATTAAGTGGACTGGTCCTAAGTTTAGTGCAGGGCTCAACCCCAATAAGGGGTATGAGGTTCAGAAGAGGAATGCGGAGGATCGCTCCAAGTCTGCGGCTCTTTTATCAGTAACGGGGACTGAGAACGCTCGCTTGGTAGACAAAAGCAACCCAGCGCATCTGACAGTTTTGGGGCCTGGCGGCGCCAGCATGGTGAGTCCTCCAGGCAGTCCAGTTATGCCCGAAGGTGACACAGTATTCATACAGCTGCCTCACGATCCTAGCGAATACTGGAGTTTTGCGACCAGCGATCTGGGTGCAGGGTACAAGGTATATGAGAACTTCTGGGGTGTTAACCTACCCATTTCCGGCATCCAGTGGTGGGGATTTTGCCTGAAGTATATTAGCGGATGGGTTGCGGGTGATCCTAACAACCTGGTATTCGACATAACGTTCTACTCGGATCCCCCTAATGATCCAGTTCTGCCGCCGGCCGATGTGGTATGCACTTATACAAATGTGGTGCCGCCGACGATCGTTCCGACTCAACTCTATTACACCTATCAGGGGTATTTCTTCGGTGGGGTAGAGCTGAATCCCCTCTGTGATCTGTCTGAAGGTTGGGTATCGATTCAGAGTAAATCTGCCGGCACGGGATACGACTGGTTTTTGTGGGCAAGCGCCAAGACTGGTGATGGCTTCTCCTATCAGGAAGGAGCGTCGACCCCAGGAACGCTTTACGACCGAGCCTTGATCCTGACTGGCACGCCATATCCCTTCACAGTTAGTCCGGAGGCGGATACCCTCGATCCACACACCTCCATTGACCTTCTGGTCACCTTCGATGGTAGCGCATTTGAGCCTTGTGGTCTGGATACTTTGCGGTGCAATCTGCTATTCCACTCCAATGATCCAGATGAAGCTTTAGTAACGGTGCCGGTGACTATGTGGTCTGGCAGAGGAGACGTCAACGGAGATTGCAGGCTAGACGTGGTTGACGTGGTCTTCTTGCTTAACTACATCTTCATAGGTGGACCTGCTCCTAATCCATTGTGCGTGGGCGACGTAGATCGTAGTGGTGGTGACCCGGATTCGGAAGATGCTTTGTATCTGATCAGTTATCTATTCCTATGTGGTCCGCCTCCAGAGATGCCACTTGCACCTGGCAGGTAGATGCCAACTCAATGGAAATAACTTTCTAATCTATAGAAGGTTAGGAAAGTTCAAAAGCCCCGCCAACCGCGGGGCTTTTGTTTTTTAGGTTCTGTCCCAAAAGTATGTGATAGAGATGATTTTAGACACAGGATGTCGGGTAGCTCCCTGCGGTCGCAACCCGACCTACTCCTCTTTTTTTCTGCGAAACACATATACTCACCATAAATCCTTCGACTCCGCTCCTTCGGACTGAGTCCTCAGGACGAGGTCAGGACAAGTGGTTCGACCTTGCTCACCATAAACTGAAGTTTCTGAACTTTCTGGACATTCTGAACTTTATTTTCATAATTTTTTTATGGTTCGCTATGTTCACCACAAGCAGAACTCATATGCGTATGCACTCATACGAGTTTGTTCTCCCATAAACCGGCTACCTATCCCTATCACCATCAAAGTTGTGGTGATTTTGCCGTCTCAACACTATGGCGTTAGAACAAAGTTCTGACACCTCACGAAAAAATCTAACTGGTGTAATGGAAAAGACATATGTAGATTTATAATCCCCCTTTTGTAAAGGGGGATTGTTTTAAATTCTTCCTTGACGAACAGAGAAGTTAATTATTCCCGTTTTATTTTTGTTCAAAAATTTGTCAGACAAAAAAATAAGTTCGTAATATTCTGTTATATTTAGACTTAGAAATAGTCGTTCTGTAAAAATTACCAAGAGGACTGACTCGCAGAGTAAAAACGCAGTTGCTTTAAACCCGCTAACCACAAGTGGTCTCCGGAAGCAGAAGGAATCCTTTATAGAAAATTTTTCTCGATCCAAAAACGAAGGGGCAGGAACCCCCACCTCCACCCGGGACAAGAGGAAAGCTGAAAAGCTCGGTGAGAATATCTGAGAAACATTGACTCAATCAAATAGCATCAACCACCGACCCCAAGACCCCTTCTTCGAACGATCGAGTTAGCCAAAGAAAAGTTGCTCCACTTTTTGCTTCGCCGGCTCAGCTAAGGCTTCTCAAGGACTACGCCTGCAAGAGTGATCTCAAAATAGTCAAGGAATTCATCGACGTTGAGACAGCCAAACAAGCCGGGAGAGCAAACTTCGGGGAGATGATAGGATTCTTGGAGAAAAACCCTGCGGTGAAGATTATCCTCGTGGAGAAGACAGATAGACTTTATCGGAATTTTAAAGACTATGTTACCATAGATGACCTCGATTTGGAGATACATCTGGTCAAAGAGGGAGAGGTTTTAAGCAAGGATTCTAAATCGCATCAGAAGTTTATTCATGGGATCAAGGTTTTGATGGCGAAAAACTATATTGACAATCTCTCCGAGGAGACAAGAAAAGGAATGCTCGAAAAAGCTCAACAAGGGATGTATCCTTCGACCGCTCCCCGTGGATACATAAATAACCCACAAACCAAGACCATAGAAGTTGACAGAGAGAGGGCTCCCCTGGTCAGGAGGATGTTTGAGCTTTATGCAACCGGTAACTGCTCCCTGAAGCAGTTAACGGATTCGATGAACCAAGAGGGTCTCAGGACCCGGGGCGGTAATAAGCTTGGAAAGAGTGCCATTGATAGCATGTTGAAGAATCCGATATACTACGGCTGGTTCAAATGGAGAGGAAAACTCTATAAAGGGACTCATGAACCGATCATAGCAAAAGAGCTTTTCGATGCAGTTCAGAGAGCTTTCCAAAATCATAACAAACCAAGATACACTAAAAGGAGACTTCCTTTCGCTGGATTCCTTACCTGCGGAATCTGTGGATGCGCAATAACCGGTGAGAAGCAAAAAGGCAAATATGTCTATTACCGTTGCACCGGCTACAAAGGTAAGTGCGGGAATACCTATGTTAGACAGGAAGAGATAGAAGAGAAGTTTGGTGAAATAGTGAAGAAAATCCACATTGATGAGGATGTCCTCCAACTGGTTAAAGATGCCTTGATGGAAAGTCACAAAGATGAAAAAGCTTATCATGATCAGCAAATCGAGAGATTAAGCAGGGAATACTCAATTCTACAAAATCGAATTGACAAAATATACGTGGACAAGCTTGACGATAAAATCTCAGAAGAGTTCTATCAAAAATGTTTGGATCAATGGAGAGGGGAACAAGATCAGATTTTGGAGCGAATAAAGGCTCATCAAAATGCCAATGTCAACTATTTTGAAAAGGGGCTTAATATTTTTGAACTCGCTAACAAGGCTTATTCCTTATACTTACAACAGACCGCAGAAGAAAAGAGGCAGTTGCTCAATTTTATACTTTTGAACTGCACACTCATCAAGGGAACTCTTTATCCCACATACAGAAAGCCCTTCGACATACTTGCCAAAGGGCTTACCCGTTCAAATTGGCGTCCCCAACGAGATTTGAACTCGTGTCGCCGCCGTGAAAGGGCGGTGTCCTAGACCGGGCTAGACGATGGGGACAAGCTTCGCTTGTTCATAGTTCGTAGTTCATGGTTCATAGTTAAATTCTAAAGGTTTTACTACGAACCACGAACTGCGAACCGTGAACCAGCTTTAGCTCGCGCCTAGAGGGACTCGAACCCCCAACCCTCTGATCCGAAGTCAGATGCTCTATCCAGTTGAGCTATAGGCGCAAATGCTTATGCATTCATACAGAATCTTACTCACCTAAAAAATATAGGTTTTCACCCCTAATAAGTCAAGAACAAATTGAGAGTTTCTTGTAGATACCAAATACAAATTAACCACTTTTAGAGAAAAAGATTCGGAAACACCTTCAGTGTGAACCAAGAAAAAAGAACCGGATGATTGTTTCGCATCTGGTGGGCATGTTCGAATTCCGGATCCATAGGAACGGAATGTTTATGCAAAGTCTCTCCCAAACGGATCTACGTGAAGTCACAGACTTGGGCAACAGCCCCCAATTTTTCCTAAAATCCAAATACGAATTCTTCACCTTGAACTCGAACATTTGCGTATGCAGTCATACGAATTTTGAAAATTTCAAAGATTTTTTAAGTTAAGCAATCTTTTATCCTAACCGATAAACATAAAAGAACTTAAACTTGTCTCAAGACACAGAGTTCGTGTTTTTGAGTGTCCGAGTTCTGGATCCATAGGATCGGATGACTTAAATGAGGTGAAAATAAAGGTATGTCAAATTCAAGTAAAAGCGAGTGTAAAGAAACCAAAGGGGGAGTCTTCTTGGGAGAGACAAAAACCCCTCTGGTCCATGATAAAGGTGGAGCCAACCAGAAAGAAGAAAAAGTCAAACTTGACGACATGTTGACAGAGATGGAGTCGATCTTCGATCGGGTCAAGTCTGCCCAGCCCAGACTTGAATCAGAGGAGAAGTCATCAATACAGGAGTCGGCCCGGCTCAGAAGAGACGATCTGGAGGCTCTGTTGGACATCAGCAAAGCCATTAACTCCACTTTGGTTTTAGATGACATTCTCCAGATGGTCATGAAGCGGGCGATCAAGCTTTTGCGGGCAGAACGTGGGTTTCTGATGCTTTTGGATGATGAGGG
>Ga0315277_10001607_pt1 | contig 32558 bp, 48 predicted proteins | sample YL17G05_15_MG_FD_203695 | JGI IMG/M metagenome (GOLD analysis project Ga0315277, IMG submission 203695) | Sediment microbial communities from Yellowstone Lake, YNP, Wyoming, USA - YL17G05_15 | ecosystem: Environmental > Aquatic > Freshwater > Lake > Sediment | place: USA: Wyoming | collected...
CCACCCCCGACTTCCCCGGTGACTTGTGTAATGGGGCGCTCCACCGCCGCGTCCGGCGCACTCCCGGCTGGTCCGCCCGTCAGCGCCTCGCCCCGGCGCTCACAATGTGCCGCCTGCCCCGCCGGACTGCGTTCCGCCTCCGCCTCCGCCCCTGCCCCCGGAAGAGAGGGGGTGGACACTGCATTTGCGTTGCGACTTTCGCAAAAGTGCGATTGATTAATTGATTGGTCCCTTGGAAAAATAAGTTCGAAAACCTTCAGGATCTGCGTAAAATATTCATACGCCACACAGAGGCACGGAATGCTGTGCTCAATTGCGTATGTTTTCTCTTTATCATTGACCTCAGAAATGGCTTTAAACTCGTCTAAATTCCCATAGCATTTCAGTGACCAAACTGCTTTAGGAATCTGTTTATCCACGTCCTCAAAAATAATTTCATCGATATCATCTTTATTCCCGCCACCTTTTTCGTGAGGAATCCCATCCTGGGTCAACTCTTTATCGATCACATTTTCAAAGACATACCCAATGTGTTTTCTTTGAATTTCCTTCATCCAATTCGAGACGGACCCTGTGCTCCCTTTCAGCCCTTCCTGTTTCAGAAGGCGCGTAACATCATCGTTCCCTTCTTTGGATGTGGCTTTTAAATGAAATGTCCGAACTTTGCAATAGGCAATGCCACGCTGCTTCAAGCCTTCTTCAAGTGGCTCCAGATAGTCAGGACGCTCACTCTTTTTGACTAATCTGTGATCTTTTGCTTGTTTGAAACTGCCTTGCTTTCCTTTTTCTGGGTCAACTTCAGTTTCGGCAGGTGGATTTAGTTCTGCCTCTCTCTTGCATAGGATGATTGCTTGCCGAGCAATTTTCATCTTTAAAATATCAGGGATATGCAATGCAAAGAGTTCTGGATACTCATCTTCCATATCCATCATCTCTACTAAGTCGGATTTGGACGGAATCTCCGATCCTTGGTGCTGAATAACTGTTTTAACTTCGTTCCGCATTTTCTTCAAATCAAAGGGGCTCACTTTACCCCCGTTGATATCCAATTGCTCATGGATTGCCCGCTTCTTCGCCCGGAACTCCTCATGGAACCAGTCGGGTGCATTATATTTTAAAATAATATGGCCCCGACATTTTCCATGACTGTTTCGAATGATCGCCCTGTTTTCCTTGGTTTCTGGATTAAAACTCCAGGGTTCAATATAAAAATTTATAAACTTCACGATTTTCGTCAGTTCAGGATCAAAATATTTGGCACTCAAAACAACGTTTCGCCCGCCTTCTCGAATGAGACGAAAATCATTCCGTAGGCGTTTATCATTAATATCAGAGCCGATTCCTTCATCCTCGACATCCTCATCGTTACAGACAGTGGAATGTGGGGGGGCTGTCTCAATTGCAATCCGCATTTCCCCTGAACCTGCGGTTATTTTGGTATCTGATTCAGGGCATTTCTCTCTGCAATGCCATGCAATCCATTCCGTAATGTAGGACTTACCACCACCCAGGGCCCCACAAATCATTAATCCAAAGGAACGCTCTGGTTCCAATGACGCATCTAAAAACGCAATAAAAGTATGAGTCCAATCTCGCAGAATGTATTTCTTCAAGTCGGGCTCTTCCCGAATGCGGTCTTTCCAATCTTTTGCCTCAATCTCCTTCTCCCATGGAAAGGCTTCTACGAGGTCATCCCGTTCCTTCCAAAACTTCGCTTTCTTGAGGAATAGCTTTTCTCGCTGAGCCTGTAATTGCTCCTCGGTTTCCTCAATCTTCTTTATACATCCATCCGGTATGCTTATTTCGGTTTCCCTCCTGGTTGCTGGCGTTCCTTGAAACGGTCTTGTTCCTTGGCCATATGCTCTTTAAATCGTTCTGTGGATTCCTCAATTTTCTGAGAGATATCTACATTATCTTGTATGCCTGTCATAGCTGCAATATCCGCTACATCAGATTCTAACTTCCGAATTACAAACTGATCCGCATTGGAATCATCGACTAAACAGGCTCTCCACGCTTTTCGCACCCGCAATCGGACATTCCGAATGTCCCGGGTTTCGTATCCTAAGACACAGGCATCCGTGAGTTCGTTGATAACATCCTCTAACTTTTTCAGTTTCTCTTCATTTGGGCAACCAGAAACGGCGGTGAGCACGTCATTAATAAGATCCTCGATGTTAATACTTACAGTCGCGTCCTTGCCTTCTTTATCTTTTGTTGGAATGCTTGTTGTACCTTCCGTAAACTTGTTAGACGGAATAAGAATTAATTTACCGAAAGCTCTACGCTGTTCAACCTTCTGAGCTACCACGATTTTGATTTCTTTGAGTGCATCCTCCGCGGTTAATCCAATTGCAGCAATAAGAGCTAGTTCTTTTTCGTTTGGCATTTATCCAATCACCCCAAACCCAAATAGACACAGAAATGCAATCATTATAATGATCAGAATGGCGAAGAGAATGTTAGTGCGTTTTTCCCTGGTTTTCGCCCCGTCCATTTCTGGAGGTGCTTCGGGTTGTTTGCCATGCGTCGCTTCATATGCTTCCCGGTAAAGCGAGCGTTGGGTATTCAATTGATCTTGGAGATCGGCATTAATACTCCGCAATGTCGCATTTTCCGCTTTCATTGCATCATTTTCTATATCCGCCCGTGCAATGTTTGCTATATCCATGACGCATTTTACTCCCTCAGGGTAATCTAATGGTTGTGTGCAGGGCAATCCTGCAAAGATATAATAAGTTTCAAACATTTTCCCGTCAATTTCGACTCGGTCATTGAAACGGTCGCCACCCCCAACAATTTGCCCAATATCTGCAAGGTCATTCTTATAAATATAAAATACTCGTTTATAACGGTTGCGGAGTAGCGCAGAAGCATGAAACCAGCCAAGACAAGCAACTTTCCATGTACCCACTTCCTTTTTCCATGTTTCATAGCGCAGCTGGATCTCTTGAAAGTGTTTCCACTCCTTTTCACTTCTGAACTCGTTCTCCGCTCGGTTCATCCGCCCTTCCTTTTCGATCTTCTTGACCAGCATGTTTATAGTTATGCTATATTCGCTTAAATCGTAGAATTTAGCATATCCAACCAACCGCCGAAAGTTGGCCAGTTTCATATCGTAATGATTCTGAAGAAGCATCGGAACGCGTAACTTTACGGGGTAGAACGTGTCTGTCCACCACATTGCTAAGAAGAGGAGAAGTCCAATCACAGGATAGATTATAAATACCAGTGCAATGAAGTTCCCCTCGAAATAGCAGAAGCAGAAGATGTAGACGAACCCTACAATGGCGGGACAAATGGCAAAGATTAAACCATCAAATCGCACACTGAACGGTTCCTTATGAATTAAAAGAATAATGGCAGTTAGCCCTAAAAAGGCAAAGATGAGAACTAAACTGAGTATTCCTACAAAAAGATTATCTAACATCTGTTTATTTCACCCATACTTTCCGTATTTTCCTCTCGATTTGTTCGTTTGATTGCTTCTTATTTCCATCTTCTAAGCCCATGCGATAAATAGTGAGGTACGTGGCAATATCATGCTCTGTGTTTTTTTTTCCTGATTTCCGGGAGTGCCTGGTGATTAAATACACAATGAGCACCAGCCCAATCATCACATACGTGAGAAAACCGTAGAAGCCCGTGAAGAACTCCCACCAGTTATACCCGCCCGTGAGTGGTGTTGGTGGGGGATTGAAAGTGAGCACTTCTTTATAGAACCCGCTAATCGTCTTTTCATATTCCGTGATTATGCTATTGGTTAGGGTGCTCACCGTGACATTGTAAATGGAGGCCACAATTCGAATCTCAAGATATGAGTGCGGGGGAACAGTATAAGTGATATTAATTGCGCCCCGTTCAATAATGAAGTTCACGGGGTAGTCGGCAGGGTTATAGAGCAGTGTAATGAAGAAATTTACTTGAATATCAATAAAAGATCGCCACTGTGTATAATTTCTGAAGATTTGCTGTCCAAAGTAATCTGTGACGAGGATTGTTTCCCACCCGCGACTAAATTCAATAGACGGTGGGAGAACGCGGTTGTCATCAGACTGCAAACGGTAGGTGCTGTTGATGAGCCCTGCAATTTTGGCGACCGTGAAGTTTCCAGTGCCATAAAACCCGAAGTGCGTCAGTAACCAGATATTATTAAAAGTCGTGAACGATGCAATCGGGACTAAATAGGTATTCAATCCTGGATAGATTGTCAGATTATAGTCCTTCGCATGAGAGAAATAAGCCCCGCCTTGATTATATCCGCCCAGAATGAGCACGAGATTAAACGCATCAGGCGACTGACATGCAAATGAAATCGTATCTGCGGTATAAAACGGATAGGAGAAACCTGACTCATTAATGACAATGTTCATTCTGAGCGTGGCTTGAAGCCCATTGTGTGATATGTTCGTGTGTATTCCGAGGGCATCGTAAGAAATACTTGCATTACTCGTTAGATAGATTCGTTGCCAGTTCAAATGCGTTCCATTGTAAAAGTAATCAATCTCAGTCGCTTCGTCCGTGCCGAGGTAGGTTTTAAACAAATCAGGGTCCAATCCGAAGTAATCGGATGCATAATAATGCAGGGAGGATTGCTTTGGATAGGGGTTATCAAAAATAATGACATTATAGACCTCGGAGAGCACTTGATAGCCGTTGCTATCATTCGCCTTCACAAGAAAGACATAGGTAGAGGCAATGGCGAAAGTATAGGAGAAGATGAAGTTCTGCGGTGTAATCCAATGCTCTATCATCGCAAACTCTCTAATAACAATGCCCTGTGCCGGCTTAATTTCAAGATAGAGATTACAACCACTATAATCACGGGCGTCAATTGAAAAGATTACAGGAAAATGGATGTCACAGGTGAACGTTTTATCAGGATCTGAGTAATCGAGAGGTTCAATAATCGTGAGATTCTCGAGATCGATAACTGTCCCGTAGATCCGCAGATAATCAATACAATACTGCGAGGATTTGGTATGTTGCGCCCACGAATATTTCGTTTCAATCATAATTTCCAACGCGGTTGGATTTGGATACCCAGAAATACTGAGAGTTTGATTAAGCCAGCCCCGGGATGCAATTGCCCCTTGTGCTCCGTCCAGGATCGTACTGGTAGTGCCACCATTATATTTGAGTATAAGATAGGCATTGCAGTATTCATATGCATAGGTCGCTTGATAGACGCCTGTATCGCTAAACTTTTTTGTTTCATTTGCATAATCGATTGTATAGGCAATGGTGACGCCAAATGTGGCTACCGCCTGTAAATTTGGATAAGATTGGGGATTAAACTGCCCGATTTTATTACCGTTCGGGTTGAAAATATAGACCCAGCGCCGGGTCGAATTTTCGCAGACATATACATTGTTCGCCCCATTTATAGAGATGGCGTGAGGTCCAACGAACACGCTGGAAAATTGGCGTATGTAATTTAAGCTATTATCATATATTTCAACGGTATTGTGTAGATAATCGGTGACATATACGTAACCCGTGGTATTAACAGCAACCCCAAAATGATCGTGGGCCGTCGTATTTTGATTCTGACAAACCCAAGTCCCGCTTGAGGTATATTTATGAATCAATGCATACCACGCGCTCCGATCAGTAATAAATACATTATCAGAGGCATCGAGTGCAATACTGAAGAGTATATTAGAACCCCAACTGATGCTATCGAACGCGGAAGGAACGAATGTGCCTGCTGCATTAAAGACTTGCACCTTCTGGCGTACGGTATCTATAGTATAAATATAGCCTGTGCTACTGATTGCAACGCCTGTAATGTGCTGAAATTGACCTGCATTAGTTCCTTTCGAGCCGATTTTAAGTATGTATTTTCCGGTCGTATCAATTTTCTTGACACATCCCTCATCCCAATCTCCAATATAGAGATTCCCTGCACTATCTGTCGCACAGCACGTTGGATAATGGAAATAACTCTCGCCCTGTGAACTATAATTGGATCGTAGCTGAATATAATCTAAAACATGTGGTGCTACGCCACCTATGAAACTTAGTGTCGCCGTCATCTGAATCCAGTTGATCTCGTTCGCCGTATAGCCTGATGTAACCTGTGTGAACAGATAGGGCTGCGTGGCGGAGTCAAACTGATAATGATAAGAGCCCGTGCTGTTCGATGTGCCGATGGTGGCACTATAGCCCCACGGCGTAAAATTCCCCACTAAATCCTCGTTCAGCACGAGGGTATTCGTTGTGTTTGTAGCAATCGGTGTATTGCCGTTGCTGCTATAATATAGCGTACTTGATTCAAACAAGCACGGTATAACCAGTAAAAAAAAGAAAATAAAAAAAAAGAGGCGAAATTTCGTTTTATGCCACCGCCATAAGCCCGCTCATGCCGTTATTATAGATTGTAGTAGCTTCAATCGTAATTTTACGGCCGCCTGTGGCTTTTTCGGATTTGCTGGTTAAGGCTTCGGAGAGTTTTTGCTTGCTGCGTCCGAGGAGGTTGCAGATGAGCGCCCACGCAATGAAGGCTACGACTACCACAATGATTACCGGCGTCAGGAATTGGATAATGGCTGTAATGATATCCCAGATATTAAAAGGCTTATCATAGGGGTTGTTCGGAGGGTCGGGGATATTTTTCAGGTTGTTGTCAAGGTTGTTAAAAATGCCGCCCATTAAGTAGAGTGCTGCCTGCTGAGAAATCGTGCCGTTGCGGAAGGCTGCCCAGATTGTCTCATTATCATCGTTCGCTTGTTCTCTGCATCCATCTGCGAAGCCCGCCCAGTAACCCTCGTCGTAGGCGTGGGCTTTGACATTCATCCAATCCCAGATACCCGTTTCCTCAAGGATGAACAAAAAGCAGAGAATGAGGATAACAGCGATGAGGAAGTCGTCAATCCCAGTCAGTTCCGTGTGCATACCCGTTGTATTCGCTTGAAGATCGACAGGAATATCATACGTCGGCGTGAATTGGAGTGGCATGTGCACCGCATTCGCGGGAAGTGCTGAAGTACTTTCGGTGCTCATTCCCAGAATTGGAGGGGTTGTATTATAGGGGTCAACAATTCCATTGGAGACATCAAAGTCGGTAGGAACGGGCAGACTCTCTTCGGAAAAGACAACTACAGGGCGTACACCACCCGCGCCAAGGACGACTACGGTATCGGATTCCGTGACATTCTCGTAGGTAAACCCATTAATCGCACAGAAACAGACTGCCGCTTGTTCCGCGCTCATCACAAGTCCTGAGTATTTGATCCCTGAAATCCGTTCCGTGCCTGTTTTCGAGATATCGAAGGGAATCCGCAGGCTTGTGCCGTTGTAGAAGTCTTGTTGTCCGTAGACGAGTTCGGATTTGTTGTGCATTAAATCTTGAATGTTGCTCGCTTCCATATAGGAGAGCGATTGATGATTTGGAGGTTGGGCAAAATCTTCGGAACTATACCCATTCTTGTTCATCGCATAATCGACAAGAAGCTGAATCTGGACGCGCTGTCCCGCTTGATTCTCGGGCGTGGCTTTAATACCAATATTCCCGAACTTTGCAGGAGGCACAATCGCGGTGATCGTAAGGTTCTGATAGTAGGATACAGTCGTCGCGTTGAAGTCGGCGATATCTGCGGTGGAGTAGGCGTATGCCGTTCCGTAATTCGAGGCGGTCACGATCCCCGCAAGGAGAAAGGCGGTTACAATGAGGAGCCCTGTGGTTTTTGTGAAGTGCATAGTATCACCCTAAGAAAAAAAAGAAAAGAGGCGCCCAGGCTTAAATCGGGACGGCGAATGTAGGAAAGACAATCGGCGAAAACACGATGAGGAGCATTCCACCAATGGCAACAATGAAGAATCCGTAGCTGGCATAGAAGTCCATCCACATCATTCCTGCGCCCCCGATCACGATGGCCAACGCAACCGACCAGATGACCCACGCCCCATATGTAGCATCGAGTCCGGCGAGATAGAGCCAGACGGGTTCGCCGGGGATTACGACGATAATAAAGGCGAAAAAGAGTGCGATAGCTGCTTGCCCTTTAGATAGTTCCATTTACACCATCTCATTTTGGTTGTTTTTCGCCCCTTCAAAGAGATTGAACGAGGACGGGCTGTTGCAACCCATAGCAATTAGTGATACAATAAGCATCAAAAATCTCGTGCGCCTGGATGGTCGGGATCGCTCCGATTTCACGGACTCGACCTTCCCATGAGGTGAGAGTAAAAATATGGCTGCGGCCGTTGCAAAGACGACTGCAATCGAATAGGAGAGCGGGAAGGCTGTGCCTTCGGGCACTTCAGGTTCTGCGCCAGTACTAAAACTGAAGGTCGAGGATTGCACGCTATTTTCGCCATCAGTCACATTGACGTAGTATGTGTAGGAAGTGCTATAATTGCAGAGCACCATGATTTGCACCGTATCGCCACTGGTAACATTATCTTCGGTTGCTACGATGTCTCCAAGGAGCGAGCAGAGAAAGACAGAGAGAGTATCGTTGTCCAGATCGGACACTTGAAATGCTATCGTGGCGTACATCGTTTCATTGTCAAAAGTCACAGTAATGTCGCCTATAATAGGGAGGATGAGTGCGTCTTCCGTGCTAAAGAGATAAAGGGATGAGATTGTAGTATTTTCTCCATCGGAGACCTCGAAATAGAACGCGTATGTGGTGCTATAATTCCCATGGAAGAGATAGTAGAAAAAGCTGCCATTTGCACAATTAGAGGCGCTATTGACGAGCGTGTCGTTGACATAGAGACTGACATTCATCAAGTCGCTATCAGCATCAAACACGGAGCAGTTGATCGGAACCGCTCTGTTCAAATTGATAGAATTGTTTGCAGGAGCAATATCTTCAATGGAGGGATATTCATTGAGCACAGTGCCGGTCCAATTAATATCCAGCCCGAAAAATGCCGGGGTCTCCAAGAAATCGCTGCTCGCAGTGAAATTGAGTAGGAATTGCGTGTAGCGGGCTATTTCTGCACCGACCGTATAGTTTAACGGAGTTGAACTAAACCCAGTCCATGTAATATTGTCGAAACTGAATCGAGTCTGCAAATCCAAATCAGAATCGCTCGGAATATCAACATAACTGGTCAGGCTGTTGTAGAAGTAGTTATTGGCTACCCCAAGATCGATTGTAGGCGAGATATACGATCCAGCAGTGACATAACTCTCATTGTAATTTCTGTTTAAGGTGTAATCGTCTGCCCAGGAATAATCAATCGCATCCACATAAAAGGTGGAGGCTAAATGTAAATCACCATTCGAACGCAAGGTTAGTTTATCAATGCTGGTTGCCGGCATTTTAAATGCTAGATTCGTGGCCTTCTGCACTTTATCGATTGTCACATTGTATTTGTTCAACGTGCATGAAAAATCGACTCGCAGATGATACCAGCGATGAGATACAATGCCCTGCAATGTTATCCAATGATCCGTGTAAGTTTGCGCTACACTTGCGCCGAAGTCAAACCAAACGTAAATGCCCTGATTCGCTCCGCCCTGCCAGAACTCAATTTCTAAGTTATCGTCAGTGTCCGAATAGGAAAGGAGCCAGAGTTCGATTGTTGCGTTGTCCTGTCCCGTGAAGGTATTATACATTTCGCAATATTTACCAGACGCTATACCGTACATATAAGTAACTTTTGAATGATTCCCATATTCTGCGGCGACGTGCAAATCTGACCCAACTTCTTCGTGGACGGTCCAACCAGCAGGATGACCATTAACAGTGTCACCCGTAAAAGAATAGGCTCCTGGATACTCTTTCGCCAGCGTTATCGTATCATTGCCTTCCGTGGTAAGATACTGCGCGTTTGGAAGGTCGAACGAGGTCATTTGATAGATCGTAGTCGCTTGGTGTGTGAGCTTGACCTGCACCTGCGAGTTTTGATTCTGAATGGCGCTGAAATTCGGATTATTGGCGAGACCCGCCAGTGAGATGAATAAAAACATTATAAATCCTACTGCAAAAATCATTTTCTTCATGTTTATACCTCAATTAATGCGAACGAGGTCGCAATCGTTTTTAAACTGAAAATGGAACAGGTCACGCACCCGAACCCTGCAAGGTAGGTGCTGAGAATTAAACTCTGAAATAGAGGTATGCCACTATTGCATTCAGCGACGATTTGGAGTTTCAGATAAATCGTTTCATTGGGCGGATAATCAATCCAGACGTCCATTGTATATTCGACGCCATAGAAGTACCCTTCCGTAATGAAATCAGTGTCAGGGTTGAAGAAATTCACGGGCGTATCGCATTCCTGTGTCATCGTGACATACTGCTCTGCGTGACTAATCGTAAAATTGAGCACGGTGGCGTTGCCCTCAAAATTCGTGATTACATTCAGCAACGACATGAACATCAAGTCCTCCGTGACCGAATAGTCGTTATAAGTAAGCGGAACAAGCGGAGTATTGTATTCGCTTAGATACGGGAACGGGAATTGTAAATAATCTGTAAATTCCCATGCGTAGCTATTAAAGAGATACAATTCGCCATACGCTTCGACGGGTGGGTCGTCGAAATTATACGTCTCGTTGATCGTGATGAGAGCAATGTCTTTATACGTTTCTGTCCAGCCGCCCTCCATGGTATTATAAAAGATTGAATCCAGCGCGCCGATATAATAGCCTTCCTTCGTGCACCAGTCATTCGATTCGGGCGGAAATTGCCGCGTGCAGGGGTTTGTCCCGCGCAACCCAACAAAGAGTAAAAGCAGAATGACCGCAATCAAGAGCCCGGCAATGAGCATATTCTTCGGGCTCGCCTCTGGCAAGTCAGACTGATTCTTGCGCACCACTTTCGCTTACCTCAAAAAAACGCAATTATTATTTAAGTTAGATTGTAATGCTCTTCGTATTTAAGCATAACTGAACGATATTCAACTTTTCAGGAAATAAGTGGATTTCATTCATAGACTATAAGAGATATATTGAATTTTGTTCAGAATTTGATAATCAATAAGTGAAAAATGAATATTGTTCAGTTTTTTACTATATTTTGCGATTTTGTTTCGATTTTCTCGTAAAATCTGAACGATATTCAGTCTGAGATCTCTTCTAATTTTACAGCTAGCATTTTGTGGATTTTTAACATTAAAACGTCGGTAAAAGCTAGCAGTAAATTCAGAGCAGCTAGAGCCCCAATCTTCGCTAACTTCGCTTTTAGGATCCTGCAGAAGCTAGACCTGAATTGAGAAAAGTTCGTTCCCAACTATAATTAAATGCCCAAAATGGCAGTTTATTCGGTGTTCGATCTCCCAGGGTCCCAGAAAAATTGCAACTTTAGGCCCTTTAACCTGGGTAAACTGATAAAAAGGTGACTAAAATCTCGCGTATTAGAAAAAGGAGAAAAAGAAAGGAAAATCATTCAACGGTCGATTATATCTAAGAGATTCAGTTCTGACTGGCATTTCGGACAGATTCCGGCAGTAGCGGCTTCTCTTAACGATGTACCGCAGGAGTAGCAGTAGTTCATCTTTATTCGGAACGCCTTGGTCTCTTTTATAAAGTGATCTGCACCTAAGGTAAGAATTGCACTTGCTGTCACTGAAATCATTAGAACTGCAAACATAAGGAAAGTATCGAGCGTTCCTGCTGCATAAGTGAAGAGAATGAACGCAATTAGAATTGCAATAAGACTTGCAATATGTATTTTCGTAGAGTAATGCATTTTCAATCATCTTTTATTTTATCTTTTTAGTACTGAGAATTAATATATTTTGTCGAATAAAAAATGGCGTTTAATCCGGGTTTCACGAAGCTTTTTCATAAAAGGGAAATAACACTGTTAAAATGAATTAAAATCAAAAAAAGAGTAAAAAGAGAAGTGATTTTAAATTATTCGTTCCACCATTCGGGAGGTGTGCGTTCCAATGCTCGTTCCCAAGCTGCGCCGATATCAATCTCAAAATTATCCATAACTTTAGCACCATTCCAACTATCGGTAATTGGAATGACGTTAAACTCGTACTGAGGGAACTGTTTTTTTAGTTCTTCCTCGTAGAGCGAGGCTACCTGTTTTAGTTCTGCCTTACCAGCATGCCAGGTATTACCCAGTGACGCCTCGTCAATTTCAATCTCAATTATCTCCGCTTTTTTCATTTCACCCATTTTTTTCATGGGTGGAGTTACTCCAATGTCAAGAATCGATTCAATAGTTTGAAGTAATTTTTGGCGAGATTGCAATATGTTTCGCTTGTTCTCGTTTGCTTTAATCGCTTCCTCAAACGTTTTGATTAGGTCATGAATAATATCTTCAAACTCACAGAGAGTTTGAAGCTTTTCTAAGTTTATTACTTCAATTGCCGTGTCCCATGAACTCGAATCGCCTTGCCAAGCTGATCCGTTTCCAGTGCGAAGCAATTGGATGATTTCTAAATCATCTGTAAGCCATGCTTGGCTTCCTTTGTAGTCCCAGTAGTTATCCTCATGCGGATAACTCCCCGTGTTTTTTCTTTCGAATTTATTTGAGAGACAAATTCCCTTTTGCTTGTAGTATGCCATTCGTTCATTGCTTCCATTGTGAGAATCTGAGATTTGAATATCTTCATGAATAAAAGGTAGCACTTTTTCGAGTCTCATAAAGATCTCATCTAAAATTGTTCTTTCAGCCTCTTGCGTGTTCAGTTCTAACCCCTGAACACTTTCAAAATCTTTTATTATAGTTGATAGGTTAGTTATCAACTTTTCAATTTTTTCTGACATAAACAAATGATTTGCGGGGGGTCTATTTATATTTTTCTATACCCCCGAAAGGGTTGCAGTTAAAAACAGTAGACTCAATTATTCTAAAATTATTATAATGCCCAGGATGACTTTATTCTAAAATTAGAATAACAAAAAAAAGGAAGGGATTAGAGGATAAAACCCTCTTTTTTAGAGGCATCTAAATACTTAATATTGCTTTCCAAGAGATTTTTAGTTCGTTCTAACTGAGATAGCAATTCGTATTGATCGCCGGCATTTAATGCTTTTCTATTGTGGGTTTCGAACGCATATAGAACACTTAATGGGTCATTCATTATAGAATAGAACTCAAATTCAAAGACCCTTTCAGCAGTATTATTGTCTCGGTGATATAATTCTTCATATGTTTCTTGTATCGATTCAAAGTCCATTTTCTTCACCTTTTATTGATTTCGCATTTTGCGGAGGATAGTTAAGGCGATTTTCGTTGCACCAGAGTGCCCGCCACCCTTGCGAATTTCTGTAATGCCTAATTTCAAGCGTTGCTCCTCTGTTAAGGCTCGTTCTTGCCGTGGAGGCAAATTATGCGCTAAAAAGGTTTGGCAATCTGCATCCTGTATATGTTCGAAGCAGAATTTGATTAAATCATCGAACTCTGGTATATCGTTCATTTTTGTTTCTGGTTCCTTCGGTTCTTTCTTAATTGTAGGTTTTGGGGGTTCGGGCTCTTTTTCCTCATGTGCTGCAGGAGCCGGGCCCTGGACCTGGGTTTCAGTTCTTGGTTCGGGGGGAGAGGGTAGGGGGGCGGGGATGGGAGCGGGGGACGGTTCTTGAGATTTGGGTTCGGGGGTAGGCTGTTTGTCTCGATAGCGCTTGAGGGTCTGCGAAACGTGCTGCTTCGAGACATTGAGTTCTCTGGCGATATCTGAGACAGTTTTCGTTTTACTTAATTCGATTATTTTGTCTTTGCTCATTTTTCTCATCTCACAATTTTGCTTGGTTATATTCCTCAATAAGCCGCTCGAGCCATTCCAAATAGTTCCGCCATTCATCTGAATCCACCCCGTCGTCAAGATCCTCCAGCGCTTCTTTTGCAGCGTAATAGGAGGGATTCGTTGTGATTGCTGCAATGAATAGTGCCTCATGTTTATTTATTTTGCCGTCAGTGATTCCATTTTTGCGAAACCACGCTTGGAACTGGACCCAATCTGATTGAGTAATATAAACCATTTTTTTCATCTCATATTTTTTAACTGTTTACTGTAAACAGTGTGTCAACATATAAAGCTTGTTGACACAACATTAGTCAACAATGAATGTAAACAGCCGCGTCAACAGTGTCTGAAATTGCACTTTCACGACATTCTTATGAAAAAAAGCAATAAAAAAAGAGGGTCTCAGGGCTTAGGAGAATCTTTGCGCCGCAGCACAAAGGGTTTTTCTCAGCCCTGAGAGGAGGAGACCAAACCAAATGACTAAATGACTTCCAAAGAAGATCCGCATGAAGTAAGGCGGGGCTTCATTCCCAAGAGTCAGCCCCTAAATAACATTGATGATTTAAGCGGGGCTCGAGGTTCGCTTTCATTGCCCCTGAAGTATATTAAGGTGGGGCGGCTGCTTTACCCAACACCTTAGCCCATTTTCCGGGCTTGCGTTTCCGTGAAGGCTGAGCCACCTTAGCGGAACGTTGTAAGCCAGCCCAAAGACTGGCTGCCGTACCAATCCAGTGCCAGGGACCGCCGCCCCTTCAGTGTGGTATCGTGAATCAGGGACTTACTCCTTGCCCCTTGTGAGGCAAGGAAGCCCTTTACAAAAGGATTGCAAGATTAGGGACTTTTCCCAGTCCCTTGGTCGGTTCTCCAGGACCGAGACATCCCTAAAATGAGCCAGCCGACCACTGCCTGGCTCTACCACGGGTGAATAACGGTATTTTCGGAGTCCTCAAATACCTTGAATTGTAATAGAGGCGAAGGGGGATAAATAATTTGTGCTATTTTGTCGGGCTTGGTATCGAATATTGTCCCAAAATTGGGACAATGTTATAAAAAAAGGACATAAAAAAAAGAGAAGAGAAATTAGAGTATTTCAGATTTGGGCTTTCTGTAATAAGAGATATACGTATCTTGGGTCATTTCGCCATATTTTGCATGTCGGAATCCTCTCAATTTTAGTATCAGTATGTAGAGGAACAATCTAACTTTAGAGCGGGTCGCTAACTTTAGAATTTGAGTCTCTGTATTCTCTGTGCTCTCTCTTACAAGATAGTGGACATGGGATTTGGGTCGAGTTATTCGTATTATCTTATAATATGTTCCTTTGAAAAGACTCGTTTTCTTTACGGCTTCACTTTTTACTTTTGGAGCCTTATTACTACAGATTCCATCGTCAATGTCTATATCATCAAGTCCACAATCTTGGTTCTTTTCATTCCAATTCTGACAATCACATATTGCTTTAATTCTCACCATTTTTTCACCTCATCTTTTGTTTGGGTCGGGTCCCTGTCGGAGCCCGGCTTCTCAAAAAAAGAGAAGGAAAATTAGGAGCGTATTTAGTTTCTATCTATTTTATTTCGTCCCCAATTTTTGATACATTCTAAATCATAGATGAAGAAATATTCATCTAAGAGTTGGTTAGACTTTTCGTGGCGACGAGTTTCCAGCCCAATAAATAGAGCATTAATTAAGAATATAATAAAGCTTCCAGCGAAAAAACAGAGATAAGGAATGCTCCATTCGTAAGCGTAAATCCCATAGGTTGCCAAAGTAAAATCAATGACAAAAACCAGCGAAACTCCAAAGCTAAGGATCATAATGATTCTTTTTCGATTCATCTTTTACACCTCACTTTTTCTTTTATTCCATCCAGGTCATTCCTGGCCTGGATTTTGGAAGTGTCTGAAACATTCATTTCACGACACTTTTTTCTTTAATAAATCTGCAAAAAACTTCTCTACAGATTCTTTGAACTCTTTAAGCGAATTTGTATCCTCTTGAACTTCTACTTTTGGAGTTCGAGGAGTTAAAGCGATTAATTGAGATATAACTTTCTCTTCTCCTCCCAGAGATTCAATGAAGGCTTTTTCATCCTTTTCTTCGACAAACCAATTCATTTCACATTCAGGACACTGAGAAGTTACGATTAACGTTTCTTCTATGCCCAGAAAGACTGATAATTGAAGGGGTTCATTACAGAAAAAGCATCTTGGACCTGGACCTTCAATTTCCTTGATTTGTTTCAGAATCTGAATTGCTTTTTCCCGTTGAAATTCACCGTTCTTTGTGAGATGTTTGATTAATTGAGCGATTTTCTGTATTTTCTCTTGAAACTCACATTTTAGAAATCGCATTAATTCATTTACGAGCAATTTCTGCAAATCTGCATCCGATAATATTTCAACCATTCATTTCACGACACTAATAATCTCCGTAATCGGGGGGCGACTCTGCATATAGGTAGCATTTTCGTTTGCGGGGTTTGCAGGGGTACTTCCTTCGCTTGGGATGAGAGCAACACTTAACTCGCTCCGGATAGTTGAAGTACTTGCAAGTAGCGCAAATCCCCATCCAGCGGGCTTCATCATCACATTCTCGGTGATAATCATCTGCTATACATTTAGGACAGTCATCTGTGGTATTCGAAGTCCAATATCCATGTTTCGAACATTTTCCTTCAAAGCGATCTTCCATTCGGCTCATATTTCATTACCTCATTAGCCTTATATTCGCTTCAAATACTCCATCCACTTCTCTGTTCCTGCAAGCGCCATGGAAAATAGATAATGTATTTCGTCTTCTGTTAAGTCTGTGAATTTATTTAGCAAAGCCAATGCGATAAAAGCTAGATTCTCAAATGCTACGTCCATTTTCTTTTCCTTTAATAACAGAAGAGTTTTTATGATGACTTCATTGTCTTCGAGAGTTACATCAGCCGCTATATCGCCATCCTTGTTATACTGTATGAGCCCCTTTTTCATCAGCCCTTCTCTCGCTCGTTTCAATGCTTCTTCATATTCTACCTTCATGTTTCTCACCTCAAATTATGGTGTTTCTCGGTAAAATTGCATCATAAAGGACTGAAACTCTTTCTTTTTCGAAATCGTATTGCCTTCCAACTCTTCTTTCTCAGTTAGTTCTCTAATGTGAGACCAATCTTTATCGAGGAAACAATGATCGCTTAGATAGTCGCACCGGGACATCCCTTCAGCTGGCTTTTTACAATTATAATCACAACAGAATCCACCATATTCCCCGTCTTCTGGTACTACATAGTTTGGACAATTCAGAATATATAGTCCGACCTTTTCGTCTTTTAATGTATCTAAGAATCGCTTACAAGCTAGAAACTTTCTTTCCGTATAGATTTGGGGATTATCTGTGCTAAATAAGAGTAATCCAGCTAGTGCAAGTGCTCTAAGATGTAATCTGGGATCACCTAAATTAGTATCTTCCTTGATCAAACAGAATCCAGCTGGATAAATTATATCTAATGCCTTTTCCTCTTCATCTGTTTGTGGAATTACTTTGATTCGCAATCCCTTCATCTCATTGCTTTCATTAAGGTCTGTATAGGGTCCATCTTCAGTATCAATTTCAGATATTATAATTCGTTTCACTTTTATTCTCAATTTTCATTCACCTCATTTTTTGTAATTCCATTCAGATCACTCATGGTCTGAACTTTGGAATGGTCTCATACAATGTGAGTTATTCTTTTGAATAAGTTTTTAAAGAAATTCTTTATTTTGAATCCTATTCCGGATTCTTCTATTCGGGTTTCTAGATTGCTTATTTCTGCCATTATTTCTCGATTTTGATAAAAAAGCGTTTCATAATTTTGAGCTAGCTGCTCCTGGACTACCTGAATATTTTTGATGAGTAAATTCTGGGTTTCAATCTGTTTTGCTTGGTTCTCGGTCAATTGTAATAAAATTTCGGTTTGATTGGCAAGAATTTCGTTATCCTTTTGCTCTCTATGCCGTAATTGGTCCAGTTGATAAAGAATAGTTATTATATCCTCTTTCATTTTAACTATATTTTCATCAGTTTTTTGGTTTTGCTGAGAAATCTTTTGGTTTTGCTGGAAATTGGAGTCTGCATATAGATCTTGATATGATGCGTTATTTTCAAGCTTGATTTCTATTGATTCTAATATTGAAAGGATCAGTTCTCTCCAAATCTGGTCTTGAAGCTCTGTATCTAATGTGGCGTCCTTTTCAGTCTTATATTTCTCTATAAGTTTAGCTGCGGGCTCAAGATATTTCATCTTTGTTTCAGTTCTCATGATTTTTCCATTATCTTTTAAATAGATTTTCATGAGTTTTTGGGTAATCTCATCTCGGAATTGGACGAACAATTCAAATTTCGACCGGCTTTTCCTGGCAGCTTTTACCAGATTTAAAATATATTCAGGGCCCAGCCCAGGTGGAACATTTTTCTCATCTATACTAAATTCAGAAGAAGCTACTATGCCAATAGCATAATCATCCGGATTATCTATGCAGTTTTTCTTAAGGAATCTATGTATAAAAAGATAACATTCCATTGTTTTAAACTCTTTTGGAAAGACAAAGTCGAATCTGTGCCGATTAAGCTTATAATTATGCGACAGGCTAATTTCAACATTATCAACGATTCCATCAAGTGACCTGTTCTTACCATGCTTTACAAAACTAAATCCTCTGAAGCTTAGGCGACGCTTTAGCCTTGTATATTTAAGATCTTCGGAGGTTTTACTTACTGCTTCGTAACGCTCAATATCACAGAGCACCTCTAGATCCTCTGCGTCATAGATAACGCGGTCATCCCCTGCCGGCATGCCCTCTATCGCCTCGCTCCTTCACCGGAAGGGACTATGGCTTCCGAGGTAATTAAAATGAAAAAGTTCAATTCCAGGATGACTTCCATCTGCTCCACCGGAAATTTCGAATCGAAAAAGAAAAAAAGAGTTTAATGGGTTAAGCGTTCGATTATTAGCTGAGGTTTCGGTTTCGGAAATAAGAGCCACATGCGTTCTGAGTCCGTCATCGAAAGAATGAGAACTGCACACGCTTTGAAATTCGCATTCCACCAGCCACAGCCTTTCTCTTTGCAGAGCTCCTTGGTCAGGGGACAGATCTTTTCATCCTTACTCATAGGGGAGCCTCCTTCGAGGCGATGATTTGCGCTACTTCCGCCATAAAGTCAGATTTGGCTAAAGGATGGGTCTGCTGGTATTTTTCGCTGCTCTTTTCAGTATCAGGTATAATATAGTCCCAGGTTTGCTGAACTTTCTCATGGCCTACATGCTTCGAAATGTCGTAAATATCGTGACCGTTCTCCCATAAGAATGTAATACAAGCATGTCGAAATGAATGCACCACAACGTGTTTACGAATGCCAGCAGCAATTCGAGCCTTCCGTACAACGGATTCCATTTGTCGTCCTTTGAGAACTGTTCGATTAGCATTCAGAAAAACGGCTTGCTCGTTTGTATCGAGCGGTTTGGGTCTATAGATTTCAATATATTTCTTGAGGCAGGCCATTGTCGGAGGAGGAATATCTACAAGTCTATCTTTCGGTCGACCAGCCACTTTCTTCCGTTTCAAGCCATGAATATTGACTTTATTGGCTTGCCAGTTGATATCTGGTAATTTAAAGGTTTGAACCTCACCCACTCGTGCTCCCGTTGCAAATAAGAATAAAAGAAGCACTTCATCGCGGTAATTCTTCGTCTTAACCAGCATTTGTTTAAATTCTTCGAGCGAAAACCCTACGGCCCGCTTGGTTTCATCAGCATCCGGTATCTCGGTCTTCGCTAAGATGTTTTCTTTAATATAATGGTTTTCCTGGAGAAATCTGAAATACATAATCAGGGCGATGAAAATGCTCATGATCGTATTAGCGCCATTCTGATGGTCTTGACGGCAATGCGTTATGAAATCATCGAAATCTCGCATCGTGAAGCGTTCGGGAGTACAGATAACTAAGTTCTTATTGGTTTCGCCTGATTTAAACCGGTAGAAATGGCAAATGTGTTTTGAATAGAGTTCCCAGGAATGTTTAGCGTAATTGGTTGCTTCCAAATGCTTGCAGAACGCTTGGAGTGGCTCAATTCGATTCACGACTATTTCTAGGTTCGTGTATTGAGTTTGGGACTGTCTTCTGCGAGTTGGTGTTTCTGAGATATACCACCAGACGTTTTCATGCCCTACTTTACGTCTATCTATTTCTCCTTTCTGGCGGGAGGGTCCCATCTTCTCAGCAAAGTTCCGTTGCTTTATCCCGGAAATCTGCATTAACTCCTTTTGAGTCATTTCCTCTCCCGATTGCTTCAACGCCTCGACCACTAATTGGGCTTGGGTTTTGCGTTGCTTGGGTTCATTCACTTGAATGGGTTGCGTTTGCCGTTCCGGCGTGATGTCAGGTATTGCATTTTCAATAGTTGGAGTAATTGCTTTGCGGGAATAGTAGATTTCTTTACCTACCGGCTCTATATTTATTAGATTTTTATCAAAAAGATGTTTTGCATTTCTGTGAAGATTCTTCACATCTATATTCAATTTAATCGCGGATTCTTTCTTTGAAATTCGCTCATTTTCATTAATAAGTTTTAAGAGTTTTTCATCATACGTTTCTACTGTCATTAGTTTAGGCTCCTGGAGAAAAATTTCTTTTTCTCTGAATAATATAATTCGTACGTCTGTTTTTAAGGATATTTAATATTGGTAAAACAAAGAGAGCGAAAGTTTTAAATCAATACTTGAGAAGAATATATTTAGAGCATTGAGAAAAGGATTGGACCTTCTTACTGCCTTTTTCTTCTACTCAATTGGTTTAGGCTCCGATTGGTTTTTGGAAGGGCTGAAGATTTAATCCTCTCGCAAATGCTCTATTTAATTTTTCCCCTTTCATTTTTGAATATTCAAAATCCTATTTAAACTCCGACATTTTTTTTGGGATACCTTGATGAGCGTCATTAGCGTCACGAGCGTCATTAGCGTCACGAGCGTCATTGTTTGAAGGGGCTTTTTGCTATTTGGTCATGCTTCATTATGACTTAGTCCACTTTTTCAAAGAAACGGATGGGGTTTGGAAAATGGGGATTTGAATTGCAACCGTGAAATAAGGGCATTATTGCGATTTTTTCCCCAGTTAAAATGAGGTTTCATGCGATTTTCAGGGGGTGGGGTGTGGTAATATATAAATTATGAATCGATTTTTTGTTTGCGTTAAACCCCTGAAAATGCCTTTTTTGAGGACTTTTAACCCTCTCGAAAGTAAAATCGAGAAGAGTTCTGCCAGCTCTAAAGCGATTTTAGGGGCGCTCCTTCCCATGTTAATTATGGCTTTTCGGCATTTTTTGCGTGGTTTTACGCAATAATTTTGAATTAGGAACCGCTTCTATTAATCGCTGGTGCAATCTAAACACAGGTGGGGTTCATAATGTGGCATAGCATCTTAAAAACTCCACTGTCCAAACATTATACAGGTAATTTTCAAAAAAGGAAGAATGAATAAAAATGAGCGAGAAACTATCGAAAGTTAAGGCCGATTTAGAATTGCGAACGGGAATTAACATCGATAAAACGATTTACTCAAGCAAGGCAGACGAAAACCATAAAACCACGTCCTCGCTGGCATTTAGAGGCACAACCTTGGAAATGGAGTTTCTTTTAACCGTCAGAATGGATCCAACGAAGGTACAGGCGTTCAAAGAACTTGTGGGGCTCAGAGGAAAGCATTTGTTCATTACAATCAGTTTAAATCCGTGTGAACAAAAGAAAATCACTGATTTCAAGGATCAAGACAGAATGGAAGAGGAAGAACCTCAAGGAGAGGCTTTGGAGGCTGAACAATAATGCAATATGCTGGACTTACTATGATTCCGCCCTACCTCTTACAACAATACCGAGAACATTGCCAATTGGATCAACTGACTGTCGGGTGCCTGCGGAAGCAATTGAAATGCCCCGATGACTGGAGTATCGTTATTAACCAGCAAATCGTTAAGGATTTGGAGACTGTCATTGACGAAACGGATGCGGTAGGCGTTTTGCCCGCCCTGGCAGGAGGCTAAATCTCATTTCCCCCTTTTTTTGTAAGTTAATCACACAAATCCACGATGTCTATCATTACTATGATGAGTTTCAGCAGAGGATAGCCTTTTGCTGGCGTTGCTTCTTCCATGGACATCTGGAGTATATGCCTGAAAAATGTGTCCCGCATTGGGAAGATATAAATTCTACTTATGCATATTTCACCCATTTCTCTGCACCTAACACGATTCCCGATTATTACCAGCTACGAAGACTGACGTTTCAACTATATCGGTGGTATCTGAAGAGAGTCCATGAAATTGTGCTCTGTGCAAATCCAGCGTGTCAAAAGCTGGTTCATGCGTCGTATATCTTTGATCAAATATTCAACGGGAATCACATGGAGGCTTTTAGTAATATCTTGAAGTCTAATATCGAGCCAATCTTCTTCTGTTGCGCTTGCTATGAACAAAATAAACGGGGACGGCTCAATCTCACTCATTTTCGGCAGAATATGAAAATGAAGAAAAAGTATGAATGAGGTCATCTAATTTGAAAACAATTTCGGTCAATATCCCGGAAGCCTTCGTAAATGGGCTGGAACAGTTAGTTCAGCGAGGCTTATATGCCAACCGGAGCGAAGCAATTCGGGTCTCGGTAAGAGACTTGTTGAAACGAGAACTTGTTGATCCTGTGGCTACTGGAATGGTCCCGAAGGGTTCTAGTTTTAATGCAAACCCCCCTCCCTACATTTCCTTTTTGAAAGTTAATCCTTCGAGGCCCCAGAAACGCCCCAGTTTCGAAGAGTGATGAAGAGCATGAAGAACAATTCATTAGTATTTAAAAAACAACTTCCTTCCCCTTTTTTTTGTAAGGAGAAGCAGAAAACTACGCTCCAAGATGATATTAACTTCTATAAGGAGCAAATTTACTATTATCGGGACTGCATCGAGCAGATTAAGCGAGATACAGCCCAACGTATTAAAACGTATTATATTGAAATAGATAGAATCAATGTATTACTCAAAGAATTACGAAAGGTTGAGAAGGGAGAAGAATAATAGGCGGGATTAAAGGGATGAGAATGCCCATTTGGTGCAATCTCTGTGGCAAACCATTCCACGGAAAAAAAAGAATCAAAAATCATAAGCAGGAGGAGCATTGTATTGACATTAAATAAGCAGAATATGTATTCAGATTCCATCAAACAATGGAATGTCATTGTGGGCTGTTACTTCGATTGTGTTTATTGCCGGCGCAGTTTTCAGGCGCAGATGAGACGGCAGCAGCACAATTGTTTACAGTGTTATACATATACGCCGCACTTTCACGCTGAACGCTTAAATGCTTCATTACCAGAGACCTATGGGGATCAATTCATTTGGGCGTGCAGCAGCAGCGATATTTCTTTTTCTCAAGAGGGTTGGATGAATCCAACCATTGAACGAATGAAATTGAAAAAGGATAGGACTTTCTTCTTACAATCGAAAAAGCCAGAATGGTTCAAGAAATACGATTTTCCGAGTAATGTTCTGCTTGGAATTACTCTTGAGACTGATTCGGACTTGAATTACGATAGAATTTCCAAAGCCCCACCGCCCATGGTTCGATATAAGCAGTTCGCGGATTTGGACTGCAAAAATAGGAAAATCGTGACGATTGAGCCGGTTCTACGATGGAGTTATACTGAGTTGTTCCTGGCACATATCAAAGACATTAGGCCCGAGCGGGTTTATATCGGGTACGATACGAAACGAACGAAATTGATGGAGCCCCGATTAAAGCAAGTTCAAGAATTGATGAAAGGACTGGCGAAATTCACGAAGGTCAAACCCAAGTTATTGCGAGAGCCGTGGAACTATCGCCTATCGAGTTTGGAGGCATATCAATAATGTTGAAAGAAAGTTATTTTGCTAATGTGAAGAATCTCCCACAAGAAGCCCATAAAGAATATGTAACCAGGGCCCGCTTCAATTCAATCCTTGCGCCTTCTGCTAAATTATTGATAGAGGCTGGAATCTTCAAAAAGACGGATGGATCGAAGAATCCGAAAATGCCTTTTGATCAATTCCGGGTCAAATATGAAAAAGAAATCCTGGCGAATCCCGCTGCAATTGAGCGAATGCGCTTTTTGAAAGAGTTGGCAGAGCAAATGGATGTTTATTTAATTTGCATGGAAAAGTCAGCGCTCTTTTGCCATAGATCTATTTTAAAGACAATGATTGAATGTTTGGATATAGTTTTACCACTAAATACCAGTGATATGATTGAATGATACAAACAACGCTTGATTCAAAAGGAAAAGTTATTTGTAAGAATGTTTTGCTTTCATTCAGAGGCCAGTTCCCTTATTTAATTTATGTTGGCGTTAAGCGATATGAAATTCGTAGATCAAGTATGAATTTAGTAGTTCCAGGATGTAGTATTGCTCTAATTTATGAAGTGAAGCCTATTGGAAAGGTAACCGGCTATTTCTTAATTGAGGAAATCATACCCACGTCTCCATGCACAGCAATAGTCCATCTTGATTTAGATGTAGAAACCAGGAAATATATTGCAAATTTAGATGTAAATAAAAGAATTTATGTAATAGTTGTTGGGTCAAGTTATAGATTCAAAGATCCAATTCCAATTAAGAGCCCTCCTCGGTCATGGAGATATTTGACTGAAGCGGAAAATAAATTATTTAAAGAAAAAGGTGAGCAAATTGGAACCTGAAAAGATTAAAGCGGAAATGGCAGAATTAAAACAGAAACTTGAGAAGCGTCGCAAGTGGAATGATCTTACAGAAGCTCTTGGAAGGAAGCAAAAGTTCCATAAAGGTTGTGGAGGAAAAGTCGTCTATCGAGAGCCCAATTCGCCAACTTATTATTCTTATGCAGGATATTGTTTGAGATGTGAAGCATTCCCGATTCCCGAAGAAGATATTATTTTTGAAGGTAATTAAATGGAAGTTTTTGAAATTTTTGATCAACTGGCGAGCCCTGAGTTTCACAAATTCTTAGATAATGGACTCTGTGAAGCGTATGATTGTTCAGAATGCCCCTTTCTAAAGGAGTGTTATCATAAAGGGGGCGCATCTCGTATCTATTTGACACGAGAGGAAGTTAATGAAGTCGTGAAATCGGAGTTTCACGAAACGGAGATGAAGTAATGGTAGGACTTAAAGGAATGAAAGAATTACCTCTGCGCCCTTGCCCTATCTGTGGCGAAATGATTCAGGGCAAGAAACGCAGAATGAATGCGCATAAAGCGACTCACACGGTTGATTTAGATAATATTGAACTTCACGAAATTAAAACAAAAGGAGATGATTGAAAGTGGAAGAGTTAGAAAATGAGATTGCAGATCTCAAAGACAATATAGAAGAATTGGAAACAGAGTTGCGAAGAAAGGAAGGCGAATTAAGCGAAAAAGAGAATGTCATACTTCCATACAAAGTTAAAGCATGCAAATACCGAAAGGATGATTATTGCCAGCACTTTAAGGATAAAACTTCAGATGGAGACTGCATGGATTGTATAAGCAGTTGGGATATATGGCAAAAGGGGGCGACGCCATGAGCCTTACTTTTATACCCTGTGGGCAGATCCGAGTCCCCTTTCTCCGTATTCAACGAATGCAGGGGTGGGTCCAATTCGCGGCCGTCGTATTTCATATTTTTAACTGTCTAATTATCATGCAATGGAATGAGCGAGCGTGTCCGCCATGAGTGATAAAGATATAGTGAAATGTGCAGAATGTGGAAAAGAGATTGACCTTAAAGAATGGAAATTGCGAAGCATATTTGCATCATTTACCATTGAATGCCCTCATTGCCATAAAAGTGTTCGAATAGTAAAAGAAGAACCCGAAATTGATTATGATTTGGAAGTAGAACAACAATATAGAGACAAAGAACGAAAAGACGCTGATATGTCGTGAAACGGTGAAGTGAAATGACAACACACGCTCTCATTATTTTGGTAGGTTGCAGCTCCGATAATTCATCTGAAGTGCATCTCTATCGTTCTGCCGATGGTTTTCCTGATAGTGTTCTCCCTGAACTTGAAGAATTAGCAGAACGAATGATTAATAGCAGACGTGCTCTTGATATGAGTAGGTGGGCAGCGAATCTCATGGAGATAGGCGATTATGAATGTGCTGACTGTATTCCAAGTGATATGAGTTATCTCTATTATGTTTATGTATTAGAAGGACCGCCTTTAAGGGCTCTTATTAGCATTCATGAGATTAAGATTCTTGAAACCAAAGAAATAAAACCTAAAGTGTCGTGAAACGGTGATTTAACGATGAAAACGGAACCTGAAATTGAATTAGAAATACGAAATCTTAAGCAGTTAGAAGAATATTATATGAAATTTCAAAACTATTGCGATGAGCGAGCCCACAAAATCTTTATGAATACACCAATTTTCGAACCTTATGGGAAGCGATACGCAAACCTCTGCCGACTGGCTCATAATTACTCTGATAAGCGTTATAATATTAGTAGAATGAGAAAAGCCCTTAGCTGGGTAATTGGGACCTATCCTGGAGAATTACCATAGGAACGGTGATTTAATGACACAACGAATTAAATTATTTGAAAAATATTATAAAAATAAAAGCATGGAAGAACTTAAGGAATTAGTTCAATTGAAAGATCAGATTAGAAGACTTGCTATCTGTGATTTAAAGGATTTGCGAGGCTTCATTCTGGATCTCCTTGATTCTTATCAATCTGAATTAATAGATGAATTAGCACGGTGATTTAACGATGGACATCAAAATCAAATATTTGGAAAAAACGGCCCGGAACTCGTTTTGGAAGTATTACATTGAGATTTGGCAGGATGGAAACTATATTGAAAGCAATTTATGGCATCATTGGTCAGGAGTTTTAGAACACATTAAGAACGCAGTAGAGTTCTTCAAATGAGGTGATTTAATGCCAGCGAGAGGTTTTGAAGGGAATCAAGTAATTGTCGAAGGTTGCCGGACCTGCGAGCACGGCATAGATGAGGGTGACGGTTTAGGCTGTGAAGTATTTTGCTATATGGTCAAGGACCGAGACTTTTGCATTCTCTATAACGATGATCCGAGCGCCTTGCATTATTTTCGGATTCTGTCCCATTTCCATCAGGGCAAGTTCTATAAAGCGGGCATTGATGCAAAAAATAAGAGATTAGATTCTTTTCCAAAAGTGATTGTGATTGGGAGATCTGAGCCTCAAGAGTTTCAGAAATCTATTGGAATTTCTGGGTCTCACCTTCAATTAAATGTTTTGGGTTATTTGGCAGAGCAGCAAGCGAAAGATAAGAAGGACAAGCAGAAGGTGCGGAAGCTGCGAGGACAGACCGGAAAGCCTTCAAAGAATAGAAAGCATTTGGATAAGCAGACCCAAAAGATGAAGAACTATCGGAGGAAATAATATGAGCCCCTTCAAACCTGAGAAAATGGGAATTACTGAATGCCATTTATGGGGACCAGAAACCCACATTGAATATAATATTATAATCGGGTTTCATTCTATTCTATTTCGGATTCAAGAGTTCGGTTTCTATGCTCCATGGTGGCAAGTGCTTGCGCTTGCGTTAAATGCAGACCCTAAGCATATTTGCTTCCATTGCACATCTCCCTTTGAATCTAAGGAGGAACCTTGTATCTTCTGTGAGACTTGGGAGTTTCATCGGACGGGGAAGAAACCCGAATGGATGGAGGGCAATTGAGATGGCAGAATATAAGAAGCGGGAGTTCTGCGAAGCAATGAAGTGTAAGAGACTTCCATATCCATCAACCTGTCAATACAACTGTCGTTATACTGCTTGGGAGTTCCATGATTGGCTTCAGAAGCATGATTATAAAATTGTAAAAGTGTCGGCAAATAATAATTTCACGAAGTGAGAGAATATGAATCAAGAATTGAAGAAACAACCAGGGACTTGTCCAAAATGCGGAGGAGATAACATCGATGCTCTGTGGACGGATTGCGGCGTTTGTTGCCTTCTCTGTTTAAATTGTGGCGAGACCTGGACGGAACCCCACGAAGAATAATTTCACGAAGTGAGAAAATGACAGAGATTTGTCCTAAATGTGGCCACCAGGTAGAGAAACTATTTGCCAGCAATTATTATAAAGATAAGGACGGCATTAGACAATATATGCGCTGTCGGAAATGCCTTCCCCCGAAAGATTTCAGACGGTGGAGGCGACCTTTGGAGGAGTTTGTAAAATGAAGAGCCAACATTTCTGCACGCCTCAATTGGTGCGTCTGATAAAGATAATAATGCATGATGAAGACATGTCAGAGTGGGAGGACTTTCGAACGTTCTGGGTTCCTAACTTTGAAGACGGCGAAGTGATTCAAATTAAGGAGCGGATTGAAGGGACGGATTATCCGCTCTGTAAAGCAGAAATCGTTTCTATTTCGCCAGCTCGCTACCGGGAGATTGATTTGAGTATCGTTATGAACCAAGAGCAGATTGATCGCTACAAAAGAAAATTTGCACCTGGACATTGGTTTTTCAAAATTAAATATCGCATTGTCCGGGAAGAGAAAAAAGGGCTGGATAAGTTTCTATGAAGTGTATTTGTAATAATAAGTGTGGAAAGGAAGTTGTTTGTCCAATATGCCATTCCAAGAATATTTCTTTTTACTATCGTTTAAACGATATGATTATCTATTGCCAGAATCCAAGATGTGAGAGCATTGGTAAAACCCAATTTATTCTTGAGAAGCAGACTCATAAATTATTGCGAACTGAGAAATGGTCGTGAAATAATGAAGAAATTGAATCTGAAACGTATTGATAAGGACCTGGATATGAAGGTTATTCAATCTATTAATAATACAGACGGATATAGAAGTGTTGCGTCTTGTTCAGGTCATGGAAAATATCATCCAACAATTTTCATCGGAGATAGAGCCGGGAAGTTTTATGAATGGTATTCAGGACGCATAATCACACCGATTAAGCGCCGGTATCTGTGTTTCTATGAGCGAGATGAAGAGGGTCTTTATTTTAATGCAGAAGTTGAAGCATTTTATAAAAATGTCGTGAAATAGGAGATGAGAAGATATAATGTGTGGAGAAGAAGAATTAACATTTTGGCAGAGACTCTACTATAGAATCTACTTTCTCTTTAAGCAATTGCTTTGTCTTCATCATCATTACGAGATCTTGGGTTATGATTCCAAGGAAATAGACTGCGTTTGTACGAAATGTGATAAAAGACTTACAATTGACGAGGGAATTTCGAAAGATTAAATGTCGTGAAACAGAGGTTTCAGACACTAAAAAAAAGGAGATGAATAAATGAGTAAAGATATCAAAATTGCAATTAATAAACCTCCAGAATGGATGGAAAGCGGATATTGTCCTAAATGTCATTCCCCTAACTCAAAACGAATCTCTATATACTCCAAGAGCGGAAAGAGTTTTCAATGCAATGAATGTAATCAAATATGGACTGAATTTTAAGGAAGGATTAAAATGGGATATGAATGTGATAATCGCAATTGCGAGAAGAACGAGGCGGGCTGGTGCAAATGCGGTAAGACTACCGAATATTGTAAAACAAAGTGTTGCAATAAAGCAAATTACATTTCTGAAGTAGATTATGATTTAATTATTGAAGAACAATATAAACGAAAACAATAACATCGTGAAAGCCGCATGAGTAATCGTTTAAAGTACCTATCAAAGTTAAAAGAACATTTCCATGAATTGAGGAATGAAGTTGATAAGTATTGGAGGAGATATTCATTAATCTGTCTTTTGTGTGATGATATAATTGATTCTTTATCTAAAGATATGCTTAAATGCACGGTTTACGAAATGGCTAGAGAAGTATGTAAAGATTTGCTCTTCAAAGGAAGAGATATTCTCGTATTAGCGGCATCTGTTATTTATCTTGCTGCTCAAAAAGAGAATATAAGAATAACACAGGAAGATATATCTAATGAAGTAGGCGTACCCCGAAGTGCTCTTCGAAAAAATATTACATTGATAGGTAAATGTCTTATTCAACAACATTATATCACGAGAGATGATCTTTGGACACCTTATAGTATCTGGAAAAGTTGAATTAAAATAAAACGTCGTGAAAGCCGCATTTCACGCTTCTATTTTTTTAAAAAAAAGAGTTTGGGCGAAAGACGCTATAGACTCTCTAATAAAAATTGAGGGAGGAATTATGGCATTTTACTGTTCTATAGCGCCTCTCATGTTTATTTCTTTAAGATTCGCGCCTTTTTATCATTTCCCTTTGTCTCTGCTCATGCTCTCTGTGACCACGTCTCACTTCTTCCTCTTGCTTTGCTTCTTTCGCTAACCGTGACGCACGTTCCTTCGGGGCTTCCGTTATTTCGCTTTGCCGGGTTTTAATACGGATGTCGCTATGATGCTTGCTTTCGCCTCGTTCACGTGCTTCTGATAGTTCAGCTTCCTTTGTTACACGCTCGGGAGTAAGTCCATGCGTGGTGCTGAGCCGATACGTGCGTGTGCCCATTTTGCCGTCCGTCTGCGTGCGTAATTTAAGGGTGTCTGCATGAGGATTCGCCTCAACAATATCAGCATGAGATTTCTTGGCGTCTTCCTTGATTTTGCGGAGCCTTTCTTTCGATTCTTTCTCCTTAGATTTTCGTTCCTGCTTCTCCCGTCCTTTAACTTGCTTCTCTAATGCTTTCTGGTTGTGCTTGTATTCCCGCTGGCGCTCTTGCTCGGCGTGCTTCCGCTCCGCTTCCTTTTGCTTCTCCCAAGATCTCTTTCCTTCGCGTTCTTTTAATTCATATTGTTCTTTACGCTCTGCGGCCTGAAATTCCTTCTTTCGGTCGATACGAATTTGCTTCTCGCTCTTGTGTTCCTGTGACAACTTAATGTCCCTTCTTTGGCTTCTTTTCGCAGGCTTCCTTCTTGATGCGTTCGTGGGATTCCTCTTTGAACCGCTTCTCGCTGGCTTTGCTCTTGAAGTGACGTTCCTTCTTTTCCCGCTTCTCTCGTTCTTTCGGTTCTTTTTCGTTATGTTCTTTAAAATAGACACCGTAGCCTTTGGCTTTGACTTCAACAGGAGCAACTCGCGTCTTTTCCTCGGGGAACAACTTCTCGACCCCTTTGGCGACGCGTTCAGCGTCTTGTCTACTTTCTCGCACAGATGCAAGTTCGTATTTCTCATCCACGCCATTTTCACGGAATTTACGTTCGCTGGGACTAACTCTCTCGCCATCAAGCTTAGTTTCGTTCTTCTCTTTTTTACCCATTTCACTTCACCTTTCCAGGTTTTGTTTCCTTAAGCGGAATGTAGCGCTTTGTGATAAAAAGAGGGGCACGCAATTCGCCCCAATTCAGGTTATCTCTCTTTTATTCTTCGCAGCTTCTCGCCTTCGCGATGGTATTTCTGCTTTGCCATACGGTAGGCGCGTTCCTGCTTGCGTTCTTCCTTTGTGCTCATTTTTTTCACCTTTCAATTTTAAATAAGGTCAGATTGTAGCGTTTCAGGGCACGCAATTCGCCCTGTGCCAGATTTCTTTACCAGAATAGGGGGATGGCATACATCGCGGTGTAGAGTAGAATGCCAGCGATCACGCCTGCAATCGCCAACAGAACGCAGGCGGCAGTACGGCTCACGAGGATCAAAACCAACCCCACGAGGAGCAGGATAATGAACAGGATGAGCAGCACCCAGTTGAGGAGGTTGGGAAACGCGCCCCCTTCCGTCCATTCCCAGAGCCCGTCGCCCAGATTCCAGATTATATCGGGCTGGATCAGGGAAATGAGAAAGAGAATGCTGATGGTGGCGAAAGCGATGAACCCAAAGAGCAGCAACGGCACTTTCTTCGGCATGATGTCGTCCATTTCTTCATTTTTCGGCAAGTTTTCACTTCCTTTTGTAGTTATATAGGTCGGATCACCTCAGCGCATGGGGTGAAATTCCGTTCATGCCTCAAAGTGGGGCATGATTTACCGATAACCTCCTTTCTTTCTATCATGCTCTCGCTGCTGCTTTAGCCGTTCATTATGTTTCTTTCGCTCTTTCTCTTGCTTCTGCTTTTGCTTTTCTCGTTTATCCTCTTCCTTCTGGTGTTTCTCTAAGCGATCTACACTATTCCGGTACTCGCGTTCCGAGCGTTCCTCACGGTCAAACACTTTTCCGAGGAGGGAATACGTAATAAAGGATAGTGTGAAGAAAGGAAGCCAAGTGAAGATGAGTTCCCAGATGAAGAGCGTCCATGGAGTCGTACTGAGGAATGTATAGAGCGTAATGCCAACGAAAAAGCAGTTTAGTAGCGTAAATATGAAAAAGATGGTGACCATTACCTTAGAGAACGCAATGGCGAGGTATTGATCCGCCCACCCTTGATAGAATGCGCCGACGAACCCGAGGGCAACCATCATAATTGCAATAGAAATCGGGAGCACATAGTAAAAATACTGAGGGAGTTGTAAACTCCAGCTCATATTTGGTCCTTCTGGGGTCATCAGATTCCAAACCTCTACAAAAAAGCCGACCGTCTGGGCGAGGACCGCAAATACGATCAGGACCCCGACAAGCAAAAATCCAAAAAAGGCCAGGAGAAAGTGCGTTTCATTTCCTAAAACAGAATAAATTCCAACTCCAATAATCAGCACGTAGTACAGGTACTGAGTCGGGCAGAAGTAGAATAGTCCAACTACGATTAAGAGCGTAATTGAAAGCCGTTCAAGCATCGATGTAAGACCCATTACGAATGCCTCCGCTTCCTTTTTTTCTTCACTGAAGAATCTTGACCACCCCCGACTTCCCCGGTGACTTGTGTAATGGGGCGCTCCACCGCCGCGTCCGGCGCACTCCCGGCTGGTCCGCCCGTCAGCGCCTCGCCCCGGCGCTCACAATGTGCCGCCTGCCCCGCCGGAC
>Ga0315277_10001608_pt1 | contig 32534 bp, 24 predicted proteins | sample YL17G05_15_MG_FD_203695 | JGI IMG/M metagenome (GOLD analysis project Ga0315277, IMG submission 203695) | Sediment microbial communities from Yellowstone Lake, YNP, Wyoming, USA - YL17G05_15 | ecosystem: Environmental > Aquatic > Freshwater > Lake > Sediment | place: USA: Wyoming | collected...
ACGGCCAGCGCGGTTCTCAGGAAGCTTGAGATCATCGGTGAGGCCACGAAGGGGGTGCCCGAGGAGATTCGCGCGAAGCATCCACAAGTTCCCTGGAGAGAGATGGCGGGGATGAGGGATCGGCTGATCCACTTCTATTTTGGGGTCGACTATGAGTTGGTGTGGAGAACAATCAAGGAGCGGCTGCCTGAGGTAAAGCCGTGGATCAAGGAGATTCTGGAGCCCAGGGCCTAATCGGCATTCTAGACCGTTACCTCTTCCTCAGTGATAATGAAGATGGCCTTTTCGTCTTTCTCGGCCGCCAGCCACTCGGCGATGGCCTCGCGAATGTTCTCCAGCGCCTCTCCTTTGGTCTTACCCTGCGAATGGCAACCTCTCAGCGCCGGACAGCTTACCGAGAAGCCCTCCTCACTCTCGATCAAGATCACACGATACTTCATCTCGTTCCTCTGCAGATATTCGGATCAATGGTGATTTGCGCGAGCCGATCTGTCGTTTTCGTGATCTGCCTTGTTTTCCCCGAGCCCACGAGTATTCTAGCCCAAGACGAAAACGCCGACAAGTTTCCCAATGGCCACGAGCCACCTTTCGCGGGGAAGCCCCGGCCGGCGCTCATTTCTCCACCCGTTCCACCATCCTCCGGCAATCGGGATGAACCCGACCGGAATATGCCCGGGAACCTGGGCAAGAACTGAGACCGACACCTTTTCTGCCGGGCCTGTTCCGGCGGGTTATGCTTAGCGTTAGACCGCCAGGTGAGGTACGGCCGCAGCCGTTAGCGGCCTTTCCTTGTCCGCGCTGTCCCGTTGTGGTAAACTGACGGGCGTGTGGCGTCTGGTGGGAGGAACGACCATGCCCGTGAGTATCGAAACTTTAGGGATTGACCGGCTCAGCGTCGCCGAGCGCCTCGAACTGATCGAGCAAATCTGGAACAGCCTGCCGGACGAGATCGATCCGGAGGAGGTACCCGACTGGCATCGGGCTGAGCTTGCCAAACGTCGGGAGCAAGCGCATGCCCAACCGGGCGTCGGGAAGCCTTGGCGGGAAGTCCTGGGGCGACTTGAGGGCGGCTCATGAGTTCCCCGGTCATTATCCGCCCCGATGCCGAGGAGGACATTCAGACCGCCTGCGAGGCCTTGGAGCAAGTCCAAGCCGGGTTAGGAAGACGTTTCGTCGGTCGCGTGCGCGAGGTGTTGGAACACCTTGAGTCGATCCCCGAGCTGCACGGAGTCGTGTGGCAGGATGTCCGAGCGGTGCGAGTGAAACAGTTTCGTTATGTGGTTTACTACGTCGTGCTCGGCGATCGGGTCGAAGTCATCGCGGTGTTACACGGCGCGCGCGATCCATCCGTGTGGCAGTCGCGGTTGTAGATCAATGGGTGGTGCCGGGCCGAATCAAACGCTGAAGCTGACGGCGGCCAAGTGGAACGAGGTTGTTCGTTACGGCCGTTCATCCTCTCGGGCGTTCATCTTTCCACCCGTTCCACGATCCTCCGGCAATCGGGCAGCGAGGCCAGGAAGAGCTTCCCGTAGGGCTTGGTCCGCACCCGCGGATCGAGGATCACCACCATGCCCGTGTCTTGCTTCGTGCGGATCAGCCGGCCGAAGCCCTGCTTGAGCTTCAGGGCCGCCTCGGGCAACTGGTAGTCGACGAACGGGCTGCCCCCGGCGGCGCGGATCGCCTCCAGTCGGGCCTCCAGCAGCGGGCGGTCGGGGACACTGAAGGGCAGCCGCGTGATAATCACGTTTTGCAGTGCGTCGCCCGGCACGTCCACCCCCTGCCAGAAACTCTCGGTGCCGAAGAGCACGCTCCGCGGATTGGCCTTGAACCTCTCCAGCATCCGGCTCCGCGGCAGCCCGTCGGCCTGCGAGAGTAGCTCCAGCTTCGTCTCGGCCAGCCAGGGCGCCAGCGCCGCGGCGGCCCGCCGCATCAGCTCGTAGCTGGTAAACAGCACGAACGCCCGACCGTCCGTCCGCCCCACGTAGCGGCGGATCATCGCCACCACACATTGCTCGTACTGCGACTTCTGGCTGCCGGGGTCGGGCGCGCCGTCCAGGAGGATCAGCCGGGCCTGGCGGCGGTAGTCGAACGGGCTGCCCAGGCCCAGCGATCTCACCTGGCTGAGTCCGATCCGCGACCGGAAGAAGTCGAAGCTGCCGCCGGCGGCCAGCGTGGCGCTGGTCATCACCACGGTGGGCACCTTCTCGAACAGGTGCTCGCGGAGGATCGGCCCCACGTCGATGGGAGCCGCGGCCAAGGTCAGCCGCCGCCAACGCCGGCTGAAGGAACTCTCGACCCAATAGACCGCCGCGGGAATCTGCTGACATCGCCAGTCTTCGATCGCCCGGGCCAACACCTCCAGCCGATTGGCCCCGGCCGCAAGATCCTGCCGCTCTTCCGGCTGGTCGAGTTTCTCACCTTCGCGCCGGACCATTTTGGCGAGCTTGTCGAGGCCCTCGCTGAGCGGATTGGCCAGCGAAAGCGGCTGTCGAGCCCGGCGGGTGGTGGCCCGCTCTGAGCCCTCTCGACCGGCGAGCTGTCTTGCCACTGCGGCCTCGGCCCCGCCGACCTGCGATACGCTCGCATCGAGTGGTTCACCGACGTTGAAAGCGGTGTCCGCCGGGCCGCCGCCCTGTGGCCCTTCGTCCAGCCAGCGCTCGATGCCCTGAAAGAACGCCGACGCGCGATCGCGGCACTCGTTGACCTGTTTCTGGGCCTCGCGGAGACGATGGTACACCAGCAGCCCGCGGTCGGCCCGATCGTTGTAGAGCTTGCGCAGCAGGTAGTCCACCTGGCCGCTGGTCACGCTCAGCCCCAGGTGCTCGCCGGCCACCGCCTCGATCATGTGCGCCTCGTCGAGAACCACCACGTCGTAGTCGGGCAGGATGCTCGCCCCGCTGCGCCGCAAGGCCAGGTCGCTGAAGAACAAAGCGTGGTTGACCACCAGCAACTGGGCGTTGTGCATCCGCCGCCGTGCCCGGTAATAGAAGCAGTCGTTGTACGTGGGGCACTGCCGGCCCAGGCAATTGCCCTGCTCGCTGGCGACCTCGTCCCAGATGGCCGGCTGCGGGCGGTAGTCGAGGTCGGACAGGGAGCCGTCGCTGGTCCACTTGGCCCAGGCGTCGATCTGCCGGAGCTGGTCGAACTCCTCGTCGCGGGCAAACAGGCTGGGCGCCCGGCCCAGGGCGCTTTGCAGCCGCCGCAGGCTGAGGTAGTTCCGCCGGCCCTTGACCAGCACGGCGGTGAACTCCAGGGGGATCACGCTATTGAGGAAGGGGATGTCCTTCTGAGTGAGCTGTTCCTGGAGGCTGATGGTGTGGGTGGAGATGACCACGCGACGTGAGGGGGTTTTCTTGGGGTGGCCGGGGTCGAGCGCCAGCGAGCCCCCGGAAAGCCGCGCGTCCTTCTCCTCGGGCTTGGGGGCGTCCTGGGCGGATCGGGGGGCCCTCTCCTCCTTGGGCCCGGCCGCGGCCAGAATGGCTGGCACGAGGTAGGCAAAACTCTTCCCCACCCCGGTGCCCGCCTCAACCACCAGGTGGCCCGGCTCCCGGATGGCCTCGCTGACGGCCTCGGCCATGGCCAGTTGCTCCGGGCGGTGTTCGTAGTTCTTCAGCCGGGCGGCAATCCGGCCATTGGGACCCAGGATGTCGGCAGGCGAGAGCATAGATTTCAGGGTACCAGGTCGAGACTTGGGGGGCCAGCGTGACACCGGTCGGCCCCGGCTGCCGGAAGACGGATTCCGTCAGGGAGGAGGATTCTAGCGCATCTCTCACCACAGTGTGCCACTGCTTGACGCAAGGCAAGCAGTGATGCGGGGTTCCGCCGCGCACTGCTTCTACGAAGCAGTGGCACACTGTGATCCAACGTCGGCTGTTGGGCGAGAAACGCGGGTTAGGGGCAAGATCCTGCCTTCAGAAACGAATACTCCGCAGAACGTACCGTCATATTAGACGCCCGGCCCCACTTCTGATATGCTGTTGCGGCAGGATGGGGGGCGCCGGGGGTTGGACCGCGGCCTGCCCTCTTTCTCCTGGGGAAGATTGCGGGAGGGAGCATACGATGGCCATCGAGTTCCGCTGTGCGCGATGCGGCAAGCTGTTGCGGATCGGGGACGACGCAGCGGGCAGGCAGGCCAGGTGCCCCGAGTGTGGCGCGATCTCGTCGGTCCCGCCCGCGGGGACCCGTTTGTCGGAGCCGGACGCGGCGTCCGAGCCGCCGCCCCCGCCCTCGACCAGTCAGCCCGGCAGCCCGTTCGCCTCCGGTAGTCCAGGACCGGTCGGTGTCGGCCAGCCCAACCCCTACCAGGCGCCCGGTCAGTACGGCCAGCCGCAGCAGCGACCTTATGCACCGTCCGCGCTGTTTGAGGTCCCCAACTACCTGGTGCAGGCGATCCTTTGCACGGTGTTTTGTTGCCTCCCGTTCGGCATTGTGGCCATCGTGTTCGCGGCCCAGGTCAACGGCAAGCTGGCCGCCGGCGACTATCAGGGTGCGGTTTCCTGTTCCCACAGCGCCAGGACCTGGTGCTGGGTCTCCTTTTGGCTGGGCATCGTACCGATCCTCCTGTGGTTCCTGTTCATGTTCGCGGCCATGGGGGCTAGGATGGGGTGAGAACAGACGCCGGCCAAAGGTGCGAGGTCTACCACTGGTCGCCGTCCCGGCGCTGCGCGCTGGCCGTGGTGGCGATAGCCGTCCTATTCGGCCTGGTGACGTTGTTTCTGATCGACCCGGCTGGCTCGGCCCTCTATCCGCCCTGCCTGTTTCACGCCCTGACGGGGCTGCACTGTCCCGGCTGTGGCACGTTGCGGGCGCTACACCAGTTGTTGCACGGGAATCTGCGGACGGCGTTCCGGCTCAACCCGCTGATGGTCTCGTCTCTGCCGTTTGTCGCGTACTGGGTCCTGTCGGGGTTGGTCCGCGAGGTGAGCGGGTGGAGGATGCCGAGGCTCTTTCTTCCGGCCGCATGGATTTGGGTCCTGCTGGGAGTGATTGTCCTGTTCTCGATTGCGAGGAACGTTCCGGTGTATCCGTTTTCGTTGCTGGCGCCGTAGAGATTCTCCGTCGCCGATAATCGGGTGCCGTACCCACGCTCGCATGGGCATGTGCCGCCGCCGGCCGCCGGCGTGTCTGACAAGTTTTCCTGGCAAGTTGGTGCTTGGGGTGGCTGGGGTCGAGCGCAGCGAGCCCCCAGATAAACCTGCTGGGGGCAGCCTGCGGCTGACCACCAGCCACCCACGCGTCCGCCAGGAAAACTTGGCACACACCCGCCGGCCGCAGTCTTGTAGAGGCCGCGCCGTTTTTGGTATGCTGTGCCGCGACGGTGGTGTGCGTGTGCGGAGGGTGGCTGGGGTCGACGGGCACCGACGCGAAGCGTCGGTCGGTGAGCCCCCAGACGCCCGGCTTTCCGGGGGCTCGCTGGCGCTCGACCCCGGCCACCCGGCCGTTTTTCGACCGTTGGAGCAAACAGAAGAAAGCCTATCATGTCGATTGAATTCCGCTGTACCGGGTGCAACAAGCTCCTGCGGACCGGGGAAGGCACGGCCGGTAAGCAGGCGAAATGTCCCGAGTGCGGGACCGTTGTGACGATACCGGCTGCTGGGGCCGTCCCGTCCGACGAAGCTCCCCTCCCGGTGCCACCTCCGCCGCCGTGGGGCGCCGAGGCGGGCAGCCCCTTCACTCCCGGCGGGCCGAAACCGCCCCCCTTCGACCCCGAGAATCCCTACGCGGCACCCCGCGAGTACACGGCGTCTGCACCCGGCTACGCACCGCCGGGCGCCTTCACGCCCACGATCATCGACTTCGGCGACGTCTTCAGCCGCACCTGGACGATCTTCAAGGTGCAGTGGGGGATGTGCCTGGTGGTGGTGATCTTCGTGGGCGTGATCACCTTCGTGGTCAACATGGCGGTCAGCGGCGTGTGCCAGGTGATCGGTGTGGCCGCCGGCGACCCGACCATTGCCGTGATGTTCTCCCTCTTGGGCAACGTCGTCACCACGCTGTTCAACGTCTGGATCGGCATCGGCGAGGCCCTCTACTTCCTGAAGATCGCACGCGGCCAGAAGGCCGAAATCGGTGAAATCTTCGCCGGCGGACCCCACTTCTTCTCCATTTTGGTGGCTAGTATCCTGGTGGCGATGATTGTACTGGTGGGCCTGATTCTCTTTATCGTCCCGGGCGTAATCTTTGCACTGATGTTCTCGCAGTACTACTACCTGATCTTGGACCGCCGGGTGGGCATCATCGACTCCCTGAACGTCTCGAAGGAAATCACCACCGGCAGCAAGCTGACGCTGTTCGGCATCGCGCTGGTCGAGATAGGGCTCGTGTTCCTGGGAATCTTGGCCTGCTGCGTGGGGTTGCTGGCCGTGGTCCCGTTCATTACCTTATTACCCCCGATCATCTACCTGGCCATGACCGGCCAGCGGACCGCCGACCAGATGCTGCCCGCTCAGCCGTTCGCACGATGAAGGAGGTCCGATGCCGCTCGAACTGCGTTGCGCCCAATGCGGCAGGCCGTTGCAGGCCGGCGACGCCTCGCCCGGTACACGCATCCTCTGCCCGGCCTGCGGGGCCTTCTCGCCGGTTGCCGCACCCGAGGCGGCCGCGCCCATCGAGTTTCGCTGTACCGGCTGCAACAAGCTGCTGCGGACCGCCGCCGACACGGCCGGCAAGCAGGCCAAGTGTCCGGAGTGCGGGAGGATCGTCGCGGTCCCAGGCCCCGGGGCCGCTGTGCCGGCCGAGACCCTGCCCTACCCTTCACCGCCGTCTGGAACCCAGACGGGCAGTCCCTTTGCCCCTGCCGGCAGTGCAACCGCCGCCCCCAGCGACCCGGAAAACCCCTACTTGGCCCCCACCCAGTACGGCCGACCGCCCTTCCAGCCCTTCGCCGGCGCCGACCCCATGGCCGCCAGCCGGGTGGCCGGCCCGGCCGTCGCCCTGATCGTCACCGGCGCCCTGGGGATCGCCGGGCAAGTCCTCAGCCTGATCGTCAACCTGGTCCAGATCGGCGGCGGCATGGGCGGAGCCGGACGGCAGCAGATGCCCGCCCTTTTCTCCGGCGGTTTCGGGGTCGGCATGGCCAGCCTGAATCTCGTGGTCGGGATCGTGGTGGTCTTAGGGGCCGTGAAGATGAAAAACCTGGAAAGCTACGGGTTCGCTATGGCGGCGGCCGTCATGGCCATGGTCCCCTGTATCTCGCCGTGCTGCCTGCTGGGGCTGCCCTTCGGAATCTGGGCACTGGTCGTCCTCAGCGACGCGGGCGTGAAGGCCGCGTTTCGGAGCTGACCTGTCGGCTGGGCGATTTCGGATTTAGGATTTGGGATTTCGGATTTGCGCTCCGGGAGTTGCGTTGTGTCAGCACCTGAGTCCGTAAATCCCAAATCCTAAATCCGAAATCTGAAATCGCCCGTCAGCGCCACGTCCCACACCGTAGGCTTGACAAACCCGCTGACGTTGACCAACCGATCGTCCTTGAACCACAGATCGATGCAGCAGCCGTCCGACTCGTAGCACTCGATCAGGTCCGGGCTTTCCTGCGTGCCCTCGTCCAGCAGCGCGCCGCACCTCTCTCCGCTGACCGCGTAGACCGGCTCGCCGATCACCTCCTGGACCTCTTCCCGGCCTCGACATCGCTGCATCTCGTCGAGCTTGGCGTTGACCAGCGCCTCCAGCTTTCGCTGTCTGAGGACCAGCCACGGGCAGACGATCGGGCGGAACAGCAGCACGCAGAGCCGCGCCAACCAGAGCCGGTCGAACTCCAGCGCCGGACGCCCCTCTTGAACCGGCAGCCGACGATCAGGGCCGAAGGAAGGGCTCATCGGTTTCTGCCTGCTGAGATTCTCGTGGCTGAGAAGACTCCCCGCGACGGAGAATTCCCGCCTTGTTTGGGGTCGAAGACTAAGGCGCTGTCAAGGAATAAGCTAGCGCATTTGCGCGTTTGTAGGAGGCGACTCCAGTCGCCGATTTCCCTGAAACCAAGCCCAATCGGCGACTGGAGTCGCCTCCTACAGCTCCCGATATCCCGCAAGTTGTTCTCGTACGCGCCCTAACGGTCGGGCAAGCTGACCTGTTGACCGCATTGTCGAGCCCAGCGCATGGTGGCCGTGAACTTGGGCGAACGCAGCGGATCGTCGTCAAAGTGTTGCATGATGCCCCAGCTCCCCCATTTGCTCCAACGGCCGACCGAGGAGAAGTAGCAGAACAGATCGCCGCCGGCCTCGGTCCAAGCCTGGTAGTACTGGTCGTAGATGCGGCCCATCCGCGGATGGGCGTTGGCGGCCTGAAACAGGGCGGTCATCTTCTCGTTGTTCTCGCCGCCTCCGACGCCGACCAGGTGCTGGCCACCTTCGTAGGCGACCAGTTTCAGGCCGTACTTGTCGGCCACCTGCTTCTGCCGGCGGGTCCAATCGATCGACTGGGGCAAGGACTTCTTCTCCACGTGGTCCAGCAGCTCCTCGACCGTCCACCGCTCGACTTGCGACGCCGTCGGCCCGTCGCCCTCCAGCGGCACGTTGCACGAGACGTACGGCGCCACGGCCAAGGCGTCGGCATGTTTGAAAGCGTCCTGGAACTCGACGACCTGTTGGGAAACGTAGGGGTTGGCGGCTTGCGTGGGCAAGACGCGAATCAGCCGTTGCCGCCCCCCGAAGACGTCTTCCCAGATCGCGAAGATCTGCACGGAGCGATGGGCCGTGAATCGCCAGGCAGCCTCCCAGGGCTTGGCGGCCAATCCCAGCCGGACCCCTTGCTCGCCGGCCCAGCGGCTCTGGGCGAAAATGCCGTTCCATATTTCGTTGGAGTACTCGACGTAGACCGTCAGCTCCGGATCGAGCTGCTCTCTGACCAGCCGCGCGAAGTTGCGCACGTAATCGTCGTCGGCCAGGTGCGGCATGCAGAACCAGGCGTCGGCGTCGAGCCGATTGCACAGCTCGATCATCACCTCCAGCGCCACGCCTTTCTCCGTGTAGGTCGCGTCGGCCGGCGTGGGCCGCTGCGACCAGTTGCTCACCTTCGAGCCGTTGGTGTCCATCCAGTCCATGAAACGCAAACAGGCGATCCCCTGCCAGCGCCGCAGAAACACGGGATGAAACGGCTCCGTTCGATACGTTTCTTCGAACCCCGGCATGATCACGCGGATATTGCGCACATAGTTGGCCGGGTTGGTGGCCAGGAGCTTCAAGTGGAAGCCGCCACGGGAGGGGGCGACGTCGATCACGATCTTCCCCGGGCTGCGGGAGACGATGCGGGCCGCGTTCCAGACGTCCAGTTCCCCTTCCCCGTCGTAGAAAATGGTGTACCGGCCGCCCGGATAATGGCCCTCGGAGATCGTGCACAGCGGCGTCTCGGCCCAGCAGTCGGGCTCGAGCCGTTTCACCCAGCCGTGCTGGTCGAGGTCCAATGCGGGCCCTCGGCCCCAGTCCTCTCCTTTGCGTTGGCTGATCCAGCGGCGCGAGAGGCGAAACACGTCGACAAACGGCAGTTCCGTATTCCAATCGGCCGGTCCGTTGAGGTTCATTCCCAGGCGCGGCCGGGCGGCCTCCGCGCCCCGAACGTTGCTCACGCCGCCAGCGACCCAACAAGCGGTGAACAAACCCCACAGGAACACGAGTCGTCCCAGCGACCGCGTCATTCTCCTACCCTCCATTTCGTGACAAGGCCGGTTCGAGCTGATCCGGCCGGCCAACATTATAGCGGGAGCGCCCACCCCCGTCACCGAACGCGCCCGCTGCCTCCGGGTGGAACACTGACGCACACCCCACGGGTGGCTGGGGTCGAACGAAGTGAGCCCCCAGGCCCTCGGCTTTCCGGGGGCTCGCTGGCGCTCGACCCCGGCCACCCGACGCCGTGTGTCGTCACGTTCGCGGCGGATCGTCTGGTGGGCCGATTATCGGGGCGTCCGGGCAGAATGGATCGGCAGGCTCGGACGGATGATCGCCTGCCTCGGGCAGGCTCGACCCCTTACCCAGGAAGATGGCGGCAACCAGGCAGCCCACCACGTAGCCGAAAATGCCCCCAGCGACTGCCGACAACGCTGTCTGCACCGCAAGGATCAACACAACGTCGAGGCCCAGGTGCCGTCCCGGGTTTGGCACGAAGACAAGGAATCCCACCACCGGCATCAGGGCGCATAGAACACTGCCGGTCACGACCGATGCCCTTCGCGGTCTCTTTCCCGAGAATAGGATGGCCTGCGAGAGCCCCACGACTGTCACGAAACCGGCCACCACCACGAATACAATGGGGTGGGCATCCAAGCAGCGCAGCACCGCGAACAGCACCGCGAAGAAGGCCGTGATGAGCATCAACTTGCCCAGGCCGAAGCGGCGGGGCACGCCAGCCGCCGGACGCACCCTCTCGACTCCAGGGTCCTTCCCTACCCTGACAGTCTGAATCGCCCGGGAAGGTTCCGGCACGCGTTCGGCTACGACCCACGCAAGTGGAATCTCGGCCTGCGCCGCTGTGTCGCGCTGCGTGCCGCAGATTGAGCACCACTTCAGCGAATCCTCGACCTCCAGGCCGCATTTCGGGCACTGCCACACGGCCGATTACCTCCAGCCGAAGACAACTGCCGAGTGCTTAGCCCCGGCGGCCTGGGTGGCATGCCCTCGTTTGCGTGGGCATGCTCACCTCGGCTGCACCGGTGAGAGCATGCCGCCCAATCCGCCGCGTGGCCGCGGCGGCTAAACATCGCGTATTAAACAACTTCCCGACTTGGCTGTTTAGCGGTCGCCGGTACGGCGACCCACGGTGCGATGTTTTTCCCCGCAGCCACTCAAGGCCGACGTGCCGTCGGCCGCTAAACTCCAAACCCGAAATCGGGAAGTTGTTTGGTACACGGTCCTAAACGGCATTGCCCCCCTTCTGCGAAACTCGGACGACTTCCTTGAGAATCTCGATCGCCCGATCCACGTCGCCGGCCGTGACGTCCAGGTGCGTGACCGCGCGGATGGTCTGCGGCGCCGTGGCCAACATCAGCAGCCCGTGCTCTTTGAGCTTATCCGCGAATTCCGCCGCCGTTCCCGACCTCGGATCGACGCGGAAGAACAGCATGTTGGTGTCGATCGCATCGCCCACCACTTGCAGTCGGTCGATCTGCCTCACGCCTTCGGCCAGGCGGGCGGCATTGGCGTGGTCCTCGGCCAGGCGGTCGACGTGATGTTCCAGGGCGTGGAGTGCCCCGGCGGCAATCACGCCGGCCTGCCGCATCCCGCCGCCGACGACCTTGCGGTGCCGCAGTCCCTCGTCGATCAGTTCCCGCGGTCCGGCCAGCGCCGAGCCGACCGGGGCGCCCAACCCCTTGCTGAAACAGACGCTCACGGTATCAAAATGCTGCGCCCAGCGAGTGGCCTCGATGCCCGTGGCCACCACGGCGTTAAACAGCCGGGCGCCGTCCAGGTGGGTCTTCAATTCGTGCTCCCAGGCCCAGCGGCAGATGCCCTTGACGTTCTCATAGGGCAGGATCTTGCCGCCGCCGCGGTTGTGGGTATTCTCCAGGCAGACCAGGCGGGTGCGGACCTGGTGGACGTTGTCGGGCCGGATCAGCCCCTCGAGCTGCTCCAGCCGCATCACGCCTTGCTCGCCCTCGACCGGCCGGGCGGCCACGCCGCTGAGCTGGGCGTAGCCGCCCTGCTCGTAGTTGAAGATGTGGCAGCCTGCCTCGCAGATCAACTCGTCGCCGGGCCGGCAGTGCAGCCGCACGCCGATCAGGTTCGACATGGTGCCGGAGGGCACGTAGAGGGCCGCCTCCTTGCCCAGTATCTCCGCGACCCGCTCTTGCAGCCGGTTGACGGTCGGGTCATCGCCGAAGACGTCGTCGCCGAGCTGCGCCTCGGCCATGGCGGATCGCATCGCGGGCGTCGGCCGGGTGACGGTGTCACTGCGGAAATCGAGGTACCGGCCGGGCATAGAGAAGTCCCTCCCAGGGGGCGGAAGACGGCAAATCGGAAGGCCCATTATCCCCCACCCCCGGCGACCTGGCAAGGTGGCGGCGGGATGATTTGCATTCCCGGTCGGTTGTGGTATTCTGGTGCCTGCCGAGTCCCCGCGAGCCGACGTATCCCGGCCGAAAACGCCCGCCGAAAACGCAGAAAGGAGCCCTCGCCATGCCCAGACCCGATCACCAAGAAACACCCGGCAAGCAGGCAGTCCCGCCAGAGCAGACGAGCGAACGGGCAAGCCGCTGCTGCACCTCCGGCGACTGTCATCCGGCCGCTCCCAGCCGGCGCGAGTTCATCAAGCTGGCCGGCGCCTCGGCGGTGTCACTGGCGGTGGCCGGCGGCACCCCGCGGTTGGTCCGAGGAGCCGCTGCCGAACTGTCACCCGACCACTTCGTGCCGGCCGACAAGAAGCTTAAACCGGAGTGGATCCGGATGCTCTCGGGCAAGGGCGACTCGACCTGGTACGGCGGCAACGACTTGGACACCATCGCCATGCCGATCGGGGGCATCTGCGCCGGGCAGTTGTATCTCACCGGCGACGGCCGGCTGGCGCGTTGGGACGTCTTCAATAAGCTGAACTTCTCCGGCTACGGCAGCGACAACTACCGGCTGGGCTGGAAACCCCAATCGCCGCTGCGGCAGGGTTTTGCCCTGCGGGTGAAGGCGGGCGGGAAGACGTTGGTCCGCTCGTTGGACCGCAAGGGTTTCCCCGGCGTGCGCTTCTGCGGCGAGTATCCCGTGGCCAAGGTCGAGTACCAGGACAAGGACCTGCCGGTATCGGTCACGTTGGAGGCCTTCTCGCCGTTCATTCCGCTCAGTGCAGAGGATTCCGCGCTGCCGGCTACGGTCATGCAGTTTACTGTGAAGAACACCTCCGACGCGCCGGCCGAGGTGACCTTGGCCGGCTGGCTGGAAAACGGCGTCTGCCCGGACAGCGGCAGGGAAATGGACGGGATGCGCGTCAACCGGCTGGTCCGCCGCGGCGACGTGACGATGATCTTGGGCGAGGCCAAGGCGGCTCCGAACGCCAAACCCCAGCGGCCGCCAATCGTGCTGGCCGATTTCGAGGGGAAGGACTACGGCGACTGGAAGGTCGAGGGGAAGGCGTTTGGCAAGGGCCCCGCCAAGGGCACCCTGCCGCAGCAGCAGGAGGTCGGCGGCTTCCAGGGTAAGGGCCTGGTGAACACCTTCCTGGGCGGCAGCGACCAATTGACCGGCAAGCTCACCTCGCCCGTGTTCACCATCGAGCGGCGGTTCATCAGCTTCCTGATCGGCGGCGGCAGCCAGGCCGGAAAGACCTGCGTTAACCTGCTGGTCGACGGCAAGGTGGTCCGCACGGCGGTGGGCGCCGACAATGAGAGGCTCCAAGGGCACAACTGGAACGTCGCCGATCTGGCCGGCAAACAGGCACAGATCGAGATCGTCGACCAGGAGACGGCGGGTTGGGGCCACGTCAATGTCGACCAGATCGAGCTCCGCGACAACCCACGGTCGCCCCGGAGCGGGCCGCTGGAGGCCCAGCCCGACTTCGGCACCATGGGCCTGGCGCTGCTGGGCACTACCGACGGGACGTTCAGCATCCGCTCCCTGCCCGACGGACCGCTGCCGGACGCGTTCTTCAGCGACCAAGGCCTGGCCGCCACCGACGGCTACGAGAAGCCGTTCAGCCAGACGCTCTGCGGCGCCGTGGGCGACCGGCGGACGGTCGCGCCCGGCCAACAGACCACGATCACTTTCGTGGCCGCCTGGCACTTCCCCAACCGCTCCGCGCCGGTCGGGGGCGGTCAGCGTCCGAAGGTCGGCAACTACTACGCCAGTCGCTTCGCCGACGCCGCGGCGGTGGCCGAGTACGTCGCCAAGGACTTCGATCGCCTGGCCGGCCAGACCCGCCTCTGGCACGCCACCTGGTACGACTCGACGCTGCCCCACTGGCTCCTGGACCGGCTGTTCTCCACCGTGTCGATCCTGGCCACCTCGACATGCCAATGGTGGGCCAACGGCCGCTTCTGGGCCTGGGAGGGCGTGGGCTGCTGCCACGGCACCTGCGCCCACGTCTGGAACTACGAACACGCCATGGCCCGGCTCTTCCCCGAGCTGGAGCGTTCGGTCCGCATCATGCAGGACTACAACCCCAAGGCCGGCTTCGTCGAGGAGACCGGGGCGGTGCTTTTCCGCGGAGAAGGCTGGAAAATGTGGGCCGGCGACTCCCAGCCCGGCACCGTGCTGAAGGCCTACCGCGAGCACCAGATGTCGGCTGACGGCAAGCTCCTCAAGACGCTCTGGCCGAAAGTGCGCAAGTCGCTGGAGTTCATGATCGCCCAGGACGGCAACGACGACGGCTTGGTCGAGGGCGAGCAACACAATACTTACGACATCAATTTCTATGGGCCCAACACGATGGTTGGGTCCTTGTACCTGGCCGCGCTGCGGGCCGGCGAAGAGATGGCCCGCGAGTCGGGCGACGAGGATTTCGCCCGCACCTGCCGCAAGATCTTCGAAAGTGGCCGCAAACTGAGCGTCGAGCAACTGTTCAACGGCGAATACTTCATCCAGAAGGTCGATCTGGCAGCACACCCCGAGTTCCAGTACGCCGGCGGGTGCCTCTCCGATCAGCTCTTCGGCCAAGGTTGGGCCCACCAGGTCGGCCTGGGCTACGTGTATCCGAAAGAGAACGTCCTCGCCGCGGTTCAGGCAATCTGGAAGTACAACTGGGCACCCGACGTCGGCCCGCAGAACGCGGCCCACAAGCCCGAACGCTGGTTTGCCCGGCCGGGCGAAGCGGGGCTGTTCACCTGCACCTGGCCCCGCAGCAAGCACCTGGGAGAGAAGAGCGTCCGCTACAGGGACGAAGTCTGGACGGGGATCGAGTACCAGGTGGCCGGAAACATGGCCTGGGACGGGATGGTCACCGAGGCCCTGGCCGTCTGCCGCGGCGTCCACGAGCGGTACCACCCCTCCAAACACAATCCCTGGAATGAGATCGAGTGCGGCGACCACTACTCCCGGGCGATGGCCGCTCACGGCGTGTTTCTGGGGCTGTGTGGATTCGAGTACCACGGGCCGAAGGCCCACCTGGGCATTGCCCCGCGGTTCTCGCCCGAGGATTTCCGCGCCGCCTTTACCGCCGCCGAGGGTTGGGGTACCCTAGTGCAGAAGCGACAGGGCAACGCCCAGACCTGTCGCGTGGAGGTCAAGTGGGGTAAGCTGCGGCTGAAGACCCTGGCCTTCGAGCTGCCCGAAGGGGCCAAGCTCCAGAAAACCGCGGTCGCCTTCATGGGCAACCCGGTGCAGGCCGAGGCACAGCAGGCCGGCCGGCGGGTGACCATCACGCTGGCCGTGCCGACCCTAGTTGAACACGGCCAGGCCATCGAAGTGGAAATGACGTCCTAACTGGACTTTTGCAAACTGCTCCCCTCTCCCTCTGGGAGAGGGGCAGGGGGTGAGGGCTTGGTAAAGTCAGGCAAACAAGGCAACCCGTTTTCGCAGCCTGTTGCCCTCACCCTAACCCTCTCCCAGAGGGAGAGGGGACCTTGTGGCCCCAATTTGCAAAAGTCCAGTCCTAACGGGAAAACGCACGAATGGAGCGCGGTATGCGTTGGCAAGATCGCATTGTGATCGACCCAAACGTGCTGGTGGGCAAACCGGTCATCAAGCAGACCCGCATCTCCGTGGAGTTCGTGGTTGATCTGCTGGGCCGCGGTTGGACGGCGGAGGAGATTCTCGCAGAGTACGACCATTTGACGCGGGAGGACATTCAAGCGTGCCTAGCCTACGCGAGCGAGGTGTTGAAGTCGGAGCGCGTCTACCTGCTCCCAAGCTGACGGCCTGAGCGATGCGGATTCTTGCCAACGAGAACGTGTCGGCAACGGTGATTCGCGGCCTGCGAGAACGAGGCCACGAGGTGCTGTCGGTGAAAGAGTCGATGCGGGGTGTGGACGATGACGTGATCCTTGCCCGTGCCCAGACACAAGGCTGCGTAGTAGTCACGCACGACAAGGACTTCGGAGAGCTTGCTTTTCGGTTCGGTTTGCCGGCGACCTGCGGTGTGGTGCTGTTTCGGCTCTCCGGAACCGATCCGGAGAGCGACAACCAGCGTGCTCTTGAGGCCCTGGAAGGCCCCCAGGACTGGGAAGGGCACTTCACCGTTGTCGAGCACCACCGAATCCGCATGAGGCCGCTGCCAGGTTCCGCTCGATGAGCCACTCGCAATTGACGGAGGACCACGCTGCAGAAGGTGAATCGTGCCATGGCGCAAAGCTCGTACTGAGTGTTCCTGATACTACTCCATTTGCCACTTTGCGCCTTGGCGCTTTTGCGAGAGGTCGTCCACCTCTTTGACGCTTTACGGTGACAGTGAAGTGCGACTTTCACTCAACTAAAGGAGGAGAAGTATGAAGAAGGTCACCATGATCCAGACGGTTATCCTGGCCGTGGCCGCGTTGGCCTGGTGCGCCCGGGCGGCCGCCGAAGAAACGCTCACCTACGTCGATCTGGTCAAGCGGCTGACCGACCTGGAGCGCCTGGCCGTGCTCCCCCAGCCGGGCGAAACGTGTGCCCAGTGGTCGAGCTACGATCGCAAGAGCCGCTACGACGAGCAGACCGGCAAGTACGTCCAGTGGGACGCCAACGGCGACGGCAACGGCATCATCCGCCGCGAGGGCGACCAGCAGGTCTTCGCCGAGATGGAAGGTCCCGGCTGTATCTGGCGGATCTGGTCGGCGTTGGCCGAGAAGGGACACGTGAAGATCTACCTCGACGGCCGGGACCCAGAGGGTGCCCCGCCTGTCGTCGATCTCCCGTTCGTGGACTATTTCACCGGCAAGACGGCCCCCTTCAACTACCCCTCGCTCTCCTATCAGCTCACCGACGTCGGCTCGCGGGGCCACAACCTGTATCTGCCCATCCCGTACCAGAAGTCGTGCAAGATCGTGGCCGACAAGGGGTGGGGGCAGTACTACCAGTTCGTCTACACCACCTACCCCAAGGGGACGAAGCTGCCCACGTTCACCGCCGACCTGCCGCCCGAGGCGGTCGCCGCCCTGAAGCAAGCCGATACCTTCTTCCGCGAGCAGCGCGGCAACGATCCGGCCGGCGAGCGCGAAGGGCAGAAAACCGTGACGCAAAAGGCCAGCATCGGCGCCGATGAGACTCTGCTGTTGAGGATCCGCGGGCCGCGGGCGATCACGGCCATCCGGGGCAAAATGAGCCTCGGCGACCGCGAGGACCAGATGGCGGCCCTGCGGAAAATGGTGCTGCGAATCACCTTCGACGGGCAGCCGAAGCCGGCCGTGTGGTGCCCGCTGGGCGATTTCTTCGGCACCGCCCCGGGGGTGAACTACTACAAGTCGCTGGTCACGGGCATGACCGAACAGGGCGCCTACGCCTACTGGTACATGCCGTTCGCCAAGAGCGCCGTGCTGGAGCTGGTAAACGAGGACAAGGTCGCCCGCGACGTCGAGTTCGAGATCGTCCACGCGCCGCTCTCGCGGCCGTTTGAAGAGCTGGGCCACTTCCACTGCAAGTGGCACCGCGACATCTTCCCCCTAAGCGAGGACCGCAAGCCCGACTGGGTGATGCTCCGCACCGAGGGCCGCGGGCGGTTCTGCGGCGTGATGCTGCACGTCTGGAATCCCCGCCCTGGCTGGTGGGGCGAAGGCGACGAAAAATTCTTCGTCGACGGCGAGAAGTTCCCCTCCACCATCGGCACCGGCTCGGAGGACTACTTCGGCTACGCCTGGTGCCATCCCGGCTTGTTCCAGTTCCCCTTCCACTGCCAGACGATGACCGAGAACAACGAGGGGCACCAGTCCGTGCTCCGCTGGCACGTCGTCGACAACGTGCCGTTCCAGAAGTCGTTCGAGGCCTGCATCGAGAAGTACCACCCGAACCAGTGGCCTACCCTTTATGCATGCATGCCCTGCTTCTACCTGGCCCCCGGGCAGGATGACCCGATCGGTCCCACACCGGCTGAGCAGCGGCACGGCTACTACGTCCCCTACGTCCGCCCGCCGGCGGGCGGCGCCGGCTTCAAGGTGCTGGGCAAGCCCAAGGGAAAGGTCGAAAGCCAAGACATGACCGGCTTCGGCGACGGTAAATGGCACAACAACGATCAACTCTGGTGGACCGACGCCAAGCCCGGCGACAAGCTCGACGTCGTCCTGAAGGTCGAGAAGGGCGGGAGCTATCGAACGCTCGTCACGCTCACCAAGGCCCGGGATTACGGCATCGTCCAGTTCTACGTCGACGGCCAGAAGGCCGGCGAGCCGATCGACCTGTACAACGACGGCGTAATCCCCACCGGGCCGATCGAGCTGGGCGCCTTCGAGCTGGACCAGGGCGACCACAAGGTCACCGTGGAGATCGTCGGCGCCAACCAGCAGGCGGTCAAGGCCTACCTGTTCGGATTGGATCAAATCTTGCTGAAGGCGGTCAAGTAGCCGAGGTGCTTGACTTGCAGCGCCGATGGAGAAACTCGTTTAGCGGGCTTACCTTGCCCGCCGCGGAATCTGGCCGAACCGGCAAACCACTGCACGGCGGGCAAGGTAAGCCCGCTAAACCCGGATTATTCATGGGGGTGCCACGGCCGTGTCAGCCGTGTGACCGCGGGTAAACGTGGAAACCTGGAGCACGGCCGATACGGCCGTGGCACCCCAATTGCCGACGTGACCCCGGTCCGATGAATGATCCGGGCTATACGGTCGACCATGCCGACGCGGCGCAGTAGTATGCGGACCGTGACGATCAAGATTGACAGTCTCGTGGAGGAGGTGCACAATGGGACGAATTGTTTCAGTTGCCGGTTGGCGGGGCTCGTGGCTGGTGCTTCTCGTGGGGATACCCTGCGTCTCTCTTTTCGCCGCAGAACGGGGAACGAAGATGGAGAAAGTCGCTTACAAAGGTTGGCCGAACTGCCTCCGCGTCTTCAATGACACGGTGGAATTGATCGCCACCACTGACGTCGGGCCACGGATCATCCGTTATGGCTTCGTCGGCAAGGAGAACGAGTTCTTCGAAGACCCGGAGCAGATGGGCAAGACCAACGCCAAAGAGTGGTTGGCCTTCGGAGGGCACCGCCTCTGGCTGGCCCCGGAGGCCAAGCCCCGCTCCTACCATCCCGATAGCAAGCCCGTGAAACCCGAGTGGAAGGGCAACACCTTGCGGCTGATCCAACCCGTCGAAACCGACAACGGCGTCCAGAAGGAGATCAAGATCACCCTGGCGCCGACCGGGTCGCAGGTCACCCTGGAGCACAGGCTGACCAATCACAACCTCTGGGAGATCGAGGTCGCTCCCTGGACCCTGACGGTAATGGCCCCGAAGGGCAAGGCCGTCTTCCCCCAGGAACCCTATTCCCCACATCCCGACATCCCGGACTTCCCCGGCCAGGTCATCGACAAGCGGTTCTACCTTTCGGTCCGCAGCCTGGTGCTCTGGTCCTATACGAATCTGCAGGATCCGCGCTGGGTCTTCACCGGCAAGTACATCATCCTCAAGCAGGATCCGAAGGCCACCAAGCCCCAGAAGCTCGGGCTGAGCAACGCCCAAAACTGGGGCGCCTATCTCCGCGGCGGCCACCTGTTCGTGAAAAAGAACGTCTACCAGCAGGGAGCCGTCTATCCGGACCATGGCTGCTCCTTCGAGACGTTTACCAATGCGGCCATGCTGGAGCTGGAAGGCCTCGGCCCGCTGGTCAAATTGCCGCCCGAAGGCTCGCTGGACTACCGCGAAGACTGGTATCTCTTCGACGGCGTGACCGCGGAGAACACGGACGAGAGTATCGATGCGAACGTCTTGCCCAAGGTGCGGTCCATCCTGAAATAGCGTCTTTCCGCTGCGAAGCGCTCAGCCCGCCGATCGCTCTGCATCCTCCACCTTCGGACTCTTTCATGAAGATACGGACATGAATGCTGCATTTCAGGCCCTCTTGCAGGCCGCCATGCTGGCAACTGCGGATACGGCCGCAAAGGCTGCGGAGGCTGCCCAGGAACCGATTGTCACCCTGACCTGGATAGACACGCTGATCATCGTGCTCTACTTCGGCCTGGTCTTGGGGATCGGGTTCTACCTGAAGCGGTTCGCCGAGACGGGCGAGGACTTCTTCCTGGCGGGCCGCGGCATGACCGCCTGGGTCGCCGGCCTGGCCTTCATCTCCACGAACCTCGGTTCGCAAGAGACGATCGGCTACTCCAGTAGTACGTACCAGCACGGCATGTTGATGAACCACGCCTACTGGATCGGAGCTATCCCGGCAATCGTCTTTCTGTCGCTGGTGATGATGCCGTTCTATCACATCTGCCGTACGCACTCGGTTCCCGGCTATTTGCGGCTCCGCTTCAGCGAGGCTTCACGCTGCCTTTCAGGCCTCTCCTTCCTGTTTTTGACGCTCTTCATGAGTGGCATCAACATGTTCGGCCTGGCGATCGTGATGAAGGTCATCCTCGGCTGGCCCCTTCACTTCAGCATCTGGGTGGCATCGATCACCGTGGCCGTTTACGTGGCGGCAGGTGGATTGCTCTCGGCCATTTTCAACGAGGTTCTGCAGTTCTTCCTCATCTGGTTCGGGTTCCTGATGGTTCCCCTTGTCGGCCTGATTGAGACCCGCGGCTGGGACGGCATGGTAGCCCGCATCAACGAGAACATCGCCCAGATCCATCCGGATATTCCCGCTGGAGCGGCCAACTACCTCTCCATGTGGGGATCGATGGGGGAAGCGGGGTCCAACCCCGCCGGCATGCACTGGGCGGCTATCGTGCTGGGTTGGGGCCTGGCCATCTCGTTCGGATACTGGACGACCGACTTCCTGGTGGTCCAGCGCGTGCTCTCGGCCAAGGATCTCCCCAGCGCCCAGAACGGCACAATCATCGGCGGCTTCTTCAAGATGTTCGTGCCCTTGATCGTGATTCTGCCCGGTCTGCTGGCACTGGCCGTGCTGGACCAGCCGCTACTGCCGCAGAACGATCCGGCGGTCGCAGCGGGAACGGCCTACAGCTACAACGACGTGCTCCCGCTGTTGCTCAAAAGATATTGTGGCCCGGGGTTGTTGGGGCTCGGGGTCACCTCGCTGATCGCGGGATTCATGGCGGGCATGGCGGGGAACGTCAGCGCCTTTGCCACCGTCTGGACCTACGACATCTACCGGCCGCTCCTGAACCGCAACGCCAGCGACAGGCACTACGTGACCATGGGCCGCGTCTGCGCCCTGCTGGGCATCTTCATCAGCATCGGGGCGGCCTATGTCTGCCTGAGATTCGAGACGATCATGGCGCTGTCGCAGTTGCTCTTCGTGATGTTCATCGTCCCACTGTTCGTGCCCGTCATCTTGGGAATGCTCTGGAAACGCACCACCTCGCCGGCCGCCTTCTGGGGGCTGCTCAGCGGCATCCTCGTCTGCTTCGCTCTGTTCCTCTTCGTACACTGGTTCCCCGGCAACAACGAGCTGGGACCGTGGAACATCGAGAAGTTCAACCCGAAACACTTGCTGTACATCACCTTCTCAGAGAACACCAAAGACATCCCGGCCAACGTTTGGATGGCCGTCTGGACCTTCGCGGTTACCTTGATCGTTGTCGTCGGCGTCAGCCTGCTGACCAAGCCCAAACCGACCTCGGAGCTGAAGGACCTCTGCTTCGGCGAGACGCAGATCCCCTCCACCGCCCACTTGCCGCTGTTGAAGAAACCGTTGTTCTGGGGCTGCGTCCTGCTGGCCATCTGTGTCGTGCTGAACATCATCTTCTGGTAGGACGGATAGTGGTGGTGAATAGTGGATAGTGGATAGCAAGAGGCCCGGCTGGCTTCACACGCGGAGTCTCAACCCTCAACCCTCAACCCTCAACCGGGATAACCAATGAGCGAGAAACCGCAACGTGCCATCACGATCTGGTTTTTTGTCGGCGGGCTGTTCGTCGTCTACGGCGTCCTGATCCTGGCCGCGGGCATCTTCATGGAACCGTCACCCGACGTCAAAATGCAGCACCTGCACATCCGCATCTGGTGGGGCGCCCTGCTGCTGGCGATGGGCCTGCTCTTCACTTTTCGCTTCTGGCCGGGCAGGAGAGGTAGTGGATAGTGGATAGTGGATAGTCGGCGGTGGGCAACCCTCAACTCTCGACCCTCAACCCCTTGGACGAAGCCGTAGTCATATCACCTTGCCTTTTCCATTTCTCCCCTTTCCCGTTTTTCCTCGTTACATAGCGGCGACGGCGGCTTGGCTGGCCGTCGCGGCGATCTGGGGTGGTGTGCCGGCCGTGGCCGCAGCACCCAGAGGGTACCCGGCCGGCGGGGCACTGGCCGGGCAGCGGCCCCGCGTGATCGTCTCCAGCGACATCGGCGGATCCGACCCCGACGACTTCCAGTCCATGGTCCACCTGTTGGTCTACGCCGACGTCCTGGACGTCGAGGGCCTGATCTCCTCGCCGCCGGGCAAGGGACGCGTGGCCGACATCCTGGAGGTGATCGCCGCCTACGAACAAGATTTCCCCCAGTTGAAGCGGCACTCGCAGACCTACCCCACGCCGGCGTCTCTCCGCGCGCTGGTCAAGCAGGGGGCCACCGAGCCCGCCCCCGAAGTGGGCTACAGCCAGCCGACCGAGGGCTCGCGCTGGATGGTCCAACGTGCCCGACGGTCCGGCTCGCCACCCGGCGATAACCGGCCCTTGTGGATCCTCGTCTGGGGCGGCATCAGCGACGTGGCCCAGGCCGTCCACGACGAGCCGGGCATCAAGGCCCAGATCCGCGTCTATTCGACCGGCTCCTGGAACACCCGCAACGACCCGGCCGCCCGCAACTACCTCCATCAGCGCCACCGCGACCTCTGGTGGATCGAGAGCGACACGGCCTTCCGCGGGATGTACCAGGGCGGCCGGCAGGACGGCCCGTGGGGAAACCGCAGCTTCCCGGACGCGCACGTCCGGGGGCACGGTGCCCTGGGCGACCTGCTCTGCCGCAAGAAGGCCGATCTGAAGATGGGCGACACGCCCTCGCTCTTGTACCTGCTGCGCGGCGACCCCGACGGCCCCACCGGCGAGCATTGGGGCGGGGCATTCGTCCCGACCGATCATGGGCCACACTACTGGACCGACAACCCAGCCGCGGAACTCCGCGAAGGCAACTACGCCGGCGCCAAGACCGTCAACCAGTGGCGAGTTGACTACCTTGGCGACTGGCAAGCCCGGATGGACTGGACAGCCCGAGCCCCTTAGGCGTGCTTAAAACCGGACTTCTCGCCGGCGGGCGTGTGTGGCAGGTTTTCCTGGCAACTTGATCTTCGGGGTGGCTGGGGTCGACGGGTACCGACGGGGCACCATGCGAAGCACGGTCACGTTGGTCGGCGAGCCCCCCGAGAACCGCGCTGGGGGCGGCCTGCGGCCGACCGCCAGCCACCCACGCATCCGCCACGAAAACTTGCCACACACGGCGCAAACTCGTGGTGTCCGCGATCATGCCGGGCCCGTCATTCCCGTGCCTTGGTGCCGCCGATGCGATCATAGAGCACCGGCAACAGTCCCAGCGTCAGCAGCGTCGAGGAGACCAATCCGCCCACGATCACCACGGCCATCGGGTGCTCGATCTCGTAGCCCGGCCGACCCCCGAGAACCACCAGCGGCAACAGCGAAAGGGCGGTGGTCAGCGCAGTCATGAGGATGGGGGCCAGACGCTCGCAGGCGCCGCGGACGATCAACTGGCGATCCGGCGGGAGGCCTTCATGCTCTCGGAGATATTGGTAGTGGCTCACCAACAGGATGCCGTTTCGTACGGCGATGCCGAAGACCGTCACCAGGCCGACCATCGAGCCCAGCGACACGCTGGCTCCACTCATGAGCACGGCGGCCACGCCGCCTACGCAGGCCAGCGGCACGCTGAGCATGACCAGCAGCGTGAGACGTATGGAGCGGAAGTCGAGGTGCAAGAGCACGAAGATCCCCACCAGCACGATCCCGCTCAGGAGCCAGAGCTGCCGCCCGGCGGCCTGGCGGGCCTCGTACTGTCCGCTGAATTCCAGGTGGTAGCCTGCCGGCGGCAACTCGATCCTGGCTGCCACGCGCTGGCGGACGTCGCGCATCACGCCCGCCAAATCGCGGCCTCGCACGTTGCAGGTGACCAGGATCCGGCGGCTTCCCCCTTCGCGATTGATGATGTTGGGCGCATCTTGGAGACTGATCGCGGCGACCGCGCGGAGCGGCACCTTTTCGCCGCCCGGCGCGTCGACCAGGAGTTGCCCCAGCACGGCCGGGTCGGAGCGCCATGCGGGCTGCGACCGCACTACCACGTCGAACACGGCGTCTTCCTCGTAGACTTGGCCGACCTCGCGCCCACGAATGAGCGTCTGTAGCGCCTGGTTGAGTTGTCCCACCGAGAATCCGTATCGCAAGGTCGCCTGGGGCAACAGCAGCACCTCCACCTCCGGCACGTCGACCTGTTGCTCGACCCGCAGATCGGCGACTCCCGCAACCGGTGCAATCGCCGCCCGCACGTCGTCGGCGAGTCGGCGGAGCTCTGCCAGGTCCGGCCCGACGACTCGGATCACGATGTCTGCCGTGGCGCCGGTCAAGACTTCGTCCATCCGCTCTCGCAGGAACTGCTTCGTCTGGAAGAGGTAGCCCGGCGTCTCGTCCAGGGTGTCGCGGATCTCCCCCAGGACCTGCTCGTAGTCGGCCTTCTCGTCCACGACCACCGAAACCTCGCTGACGTTCGGCCCCCAGGTGTCTTCCGACAAGTCGGCGCGGCCGATCTGCTGGGCAACGCTCCGGACGGCAGGAATCTCCTTGAGTTGCCCGGCGATCCGCTCTCCGGCGCGGACCGATTCGCGCAACGAGCCGTCCGGCCTGCCGACCATGAAGATCACGAAGTTCGATTCCCGGAAGTCGGGCAGGAATGCGCCTCCCAGGAAAGGTATCGAGGCCGACGTGCCGACCAGCAGCAGGACGGAGACCGAGATCACAATCCAAGGATGGTCCAACAGAGGTAACAGCAACCGCTCGAAACCTCGCTTCAACAACCGCACCACCGCCGGCTCCTCGGCCTTCAACCTGGAGGCCGGCAGCAGCACGAAGCACATCGCCGGGATCACCGTCAGGGCGATCACCAGCGAGATCAAAATGGCGATCACGTAGGCATAGCCCAAGGGGCGGAAAAAAGTGCCCGCCAGACCCGGCAGGAATAGCACCGGCACAAGAACCAGCATCACGATGAAGCTGGCGTAGACCACCGCGCTGCGGACCTCGATGGACGCATCGAGGATCACGTTCGGCGCGGGCCGCGGCTGCGGCAGCCTGCGGTTTTCGCGCAGACGGCGGACCACGTTCTCCACGTCCACGATTGCATCGTCCACCACCACGCCGATGGCAATCGCCAGACCGCCGAGCGTCATTGCGTTCAACGACGCGCCCAACGCCCGCAGCACCAGAATCGCCCCCAGCAGCGAGAGCGGGATGGCCGTCAGGCTCACGAGCGCGGTCCGCCACTGACTGAGGAAGACCAGCAGCACCAGCACCGCCAGCACGGCCCCCAGCGCGATGGCCGTGTTCAGGTTGCTCAGCGTACGCTCGATGAACGTCGCCTGGCGGAACAGCGAGGTGTGCAGCGTCACGTCCCCGCCCAGGCCGCTCTGCAGCTCCGCAATCGCGTCCTGGACCTGCTGGGTGACCGTGAGCGTGTTGAAGGAGGGCTGTTTGTGGATCACCAGGAGCACGCCAGGCTGACCGTCGATCGTGGCGTCTCCGACCTTGTCTTCGGCCCCCAAACCCACGTCGGCCACGTCGGCCAGCGTGATGGCCACACCGTCCTGGTAGACTACCGGCGCCGCCCCCAGATCGGCCGGCGATTCGATCCGCGTCCGCTGTCGGATGGGCAGTCTCTGGTTGGGCGTTTCCAGGAAGCCGGCCCCGCCGAACCCCGTGGCCCGCTCCGCCGCCACCACCACTTGATCCAGCGAAAGGTGATGCTCCCTAAGCCGCCGGGGATCGACCAGCACCTGGTACTGCTTGACCTCGCCGCCGAAGACCTCGACCCGCGCCACGCCGGGCACCGCTTGCAGTCGCCGGGCGAATCGCCAATCGGCCAGAGTCCGCAGGTCCCGGGGCGACGTCTTCGAGGACGTCAAGCCCACGATCAGTAAGCGGCTGGTCGAAGCCGCCAACGGTGCCATGCGAGGTCGCGCCACGCCCTCGGGCAGCCCAATCTCCGCCAGCCGCTCGCCCACCAACTGACGGGCGGCCAGCACGTTTGTCCCCTCCTCGAAGACGGCCGTGACCACCGACAGGCCGGAAATCGACGAAGACCGCAGCGTCTGCAATCGCGTCACGCCGTTTAAGACCGATTCCACCGGAACCGTGACCAGCTTTTCGACCTCTTCCGCGGACAAGCCCGGGGCCTCTGTCTGCACGACAATCTGCGGCGGGGCGAACTCCGGAAAGACGTCCCAGGGTGCGTGCCCCACGGCCACGATCCCGCCCACCACGAGGATTCCCGCCAGAACCAGCACGACCAGGCAGTGACGAAGGCAGAAGCCAATGATCGTACGGAGCATGATCAGTCAGTAGTTCCAGGTTGCGGAAGAGGGTGGCTGGGGTCGAACGAAGTGAGCCCCCAGGCCCCTGGATTACCCGGGGGCTCACTGGCGCTCGACCCCGGCCACCCCAAGTCGGACCAGCCGAACTTGGAACTATTGTCAGTCGCCATCCTCGACGGCCATCTCTCCCTTGAACTCCTCGCCATACAGCGCCTCCGCCCCCGTGGTAACCACCTTCGCGCCTTGATCCAAGCCCCGCGTGATCTCCACGCGGTCCGTCAAGATCGTGCCGAGTTCCACCCGCCGGCGACGAAACGCATCCGAGCCCACTGGCACGTAGACCCACGTGGCTCCCATTCCGTCCCAGAGCACCGCAGACCGAGGCACGACGATCCGATCGGCGGGCCGGCCGGTAGGCAGCAGCACGGAGACTGCCTGCCCGACCCGCAACGTCCCGGAAACATTCGGGACCTCATAGTAGAGGTCGACGCTCCGCTGGCCGTACAGCGTGGGTTGCGGAGCATCAATCGCCTTTCCCGCCAGTCGGATGCCAGTGCCCGGCACCTCAACCTGCGAGGGCTCTTGCCGCAGGACCCGGGGAAGATCCAGCTCGAAGACGGGCACGCGCACCCAGAGTGCCGACCAGTCAGCGATCGTCCACAGCCCGTCCCCCTGGACCACGAACTGCCCGGGGCGAACCTGCACCGACACCACGCGACCCGCCAGGGGAGCCTCGATCGGCACGGGCTTCACCCGGATGGGATCTTGGTAGGGCTCCTTCGGCAGGAAAGGGAGTTTTTCCCGGGCTTCCTCATAGGCAGCCCGCGCGTGCTCAACCTTCTCGCGCAACTCGGCCAGCCGCGTACCGGGCACGGCCTGCTGGCTCTCCTGGAGTCGCTGCAACTGCGCCTCGGCAAGTTCCAGGGTAGTCAACGACTGCCGGACGATGACGTCCACGTCCTCTTTCGCCGCCACTAGGGCAGCCTGTTCCTGCGCGGAGAGCACGACCTGAATCGCACCCAGCGGCTCCCCCGCGCTTTCGATCACCCGGCCCGGCCCGATGCCCTCCTTGCCCGAGCCCAGCGTCACAAAACCGCTCGCGGGGGCCTTGACCGCAACTTCCGCGCCTGGCCTGGCCACAAGCCAGCCGGTAGCCGCAAGAAAGCTCGGCTCCCGGACCTTGGAGACGGCCTCCACAACCACGCCGGCCCGGCCCTGGGCCTCGGGCGAGAGCGCGACAACACCCCGCGGAGCGCTAGCGTTCCCACGGTCGGCCTCATCGGGCGGCGGCCGCTGGCACCCGGCCCAGAGGGCTGCCAACAACACCCAGGCCGTCACTTTCAGCAGTTGTGCGGGCATCAACGTCCTCGCCGGTCGACCAGGGCCCCACCATCCCATTCTACACCGCAGGCGGCCCTCTTGCCCGACGCAAGGGTCACGGCAGAATGGGCTTCGCTACAACCGGCCCAGAGCGCCAATCGGGTGCGGCCCACCCGTTCGTGTTAAATGCACTTGCACGATCCCGGGAAGAATGCTTGGAATGGGCGTGGCTTTGCGTTCCTACGGAGGACCGTGGGAACGAGCAGAACGGCCGCGCTGTTTCGTTCGATCACCTCACGCCCGCCATGAAACGGAGGAACTGGGCCTCGAGCATCCGCCAGTCGCCGCCGAAGACCGACCGGAATTCAGCCGTTCGCTGGGCAGGGGTGTACTGCGTAAAGGGCGGGCGTCCGGCGGTCAGGGCCAGGTACCTGGCGTACTTGCCCGGCTGCGTCTCGACCAGGTAGAAACTCAGCGCCCAGGCCTCGGCGTAGGCCTCCGCCGGCTGAGTCTGGAACCGCCGGTCCGAGGCGATCATGGCTTCCAGCGATTCCGGCCGGTGACTGGGCTCCACCGATCTCTTGAACGCCAGCAGCCGCCCGCGGTTGATCCGATCACTCTGCCGCGTGAAGTGGCGTGGGTCGTACACGCCGGGCGCCTCGAACATGGTGGCCAGTCCCTCGGCGACCCAGAGCGGCGGTGGGGCATAGCGGCTGTGCACGCCCGTGTTGAAAGCCGTTTGATGCGTCGCCTCGTGGATGATCACCGCGGCGTTCTCCTGCCATCCGGGCGAATCCTCGTCGGCCTGCATGTCGTACAGAATGATCCGGTTCGAGATCAGCCCGTAGGCACCGACCACGCCGGCTGATACCGCTTCGGTTTGCTCGGAGGCGTAACGGCGGAAATCGGCCTGGTCCTTGCAGACGATTCCCAAGAGCGGGAACGGCGGCTCGACCGGCGCAAAGCCGCGGACGGAGAAGTAGTGCACGAACGAGCGGTAGAGGTCCTCGAAGCGCTGGGCCCATTTGTCCCGCTGCCCGCGGGGGTGCGCCACCAGGTAGTGGCTGCTCCCGGTGACCTCGTACTCCTCGCCCACGGTTCGCAGCAGGATCGCCCGAAGCTGGGAGGTGGAGTAGCCGGAAAACCGGCTGGAGGTCGTGCGGAAGTCGGTGGCCCGGCTGGGGTCGAACGCCCAAAGCCGGCCGTCGCGTCCCAGCAGTTGCACCTGGCGGGCATTCCAGGCCAAGGGCGTTCCCTCCACTTCCTGCCCTTGGAGCATCAGCCTGACCATCGCCTCGCCTGGCGTAGCGGCGTGGGCGGGTGGCACCGGCGGCTGGCCAGTGGCACACCAGGCGGACGCGGCGAGCAGGGCTGCACGGGCGATTCGCATGGCAATTCTCCGCAAGGAGCAAGGCCTTTCCGGCCTCCGGCCGTGTACCACAACTCTACCGCGCAATTCCCGGCGCCGTCGGCATGAGGCCAAGTGACCCGGCCCCAAGGCTTGGGCAGTCGAGCCGGAGAAACGAACGAAGATAGCCGGGCCGCAACGCGGCCCGGCCATTGTCACTTCCACGTCGCGGTCTGTGTTGGAACCCCCAAAAAATCCTGCCACCGAGAGCCGCGTCAGCCCCTGGAAACCGGGCGGCAAAGGGCCTACAATGGCATCGAAGTGGAGAGTGGAGAGCCTATGCTCCATACTCGCCACTGGCCGCTATCCACTATCCACCATCCACTATCCACTCATTAAGGGACGTTTCCTCGCTCCCCGGGAGACACGCTCATGTTGACTTCCGCACTGCTGGCTGCGTGTGTGCTGGCGGGGCAGGCTGCCGCGGCAGCAGACAACGACTTGAGAATCGAGGTCCGCAGGCTGGTCCGCCAGCTCAATGCGACGCAGTTGGCCCAGCGAGACGCAGCCGAGGACGAGTTGCTCAAGCTGGGGCCGCAGATCCTGGAGCTGCTGCCGCCGGTGACCGACGGCACGCCGGCGGAAGTCGGACAACGGCTAGGCCGCATCCGTCAGAAACTGCAGCGGGCCGCCGCCGAGGCCGCCACCCGACCCTCCCTGATTACGCTCCGCGGCGACGCCCTGCCGCTTGCCAAGGTCTTGGCCGCGCTCGAGGAACAATCGGGCAACAAGATCGTCGACTTCCGCAAACGCTTCGGACAAGAGGTGAGCGATCCGCAGTTGAGAGTGGCTTTCGAAAAGACGCCCTTCTGGGAGGCCCTCGATCGGGTCCTGGACCAGGCGAAGCTGAGCGTGTATTCCTTCGGTGAAGACAGGGCGATCTGCCTGGTCGGGCGCGACGACGCGCAACTGCCCCAGGGCGATATGGCCAGCTATGCGGGACCGTTTCGTTTCCAGCCGGTACGCATCGTTGCCATGCGGGAACTACGCGATCCGCACGGCCAATCCTTGCGGCTGGTGCTCTCGGTGGCCTGGGAGCCGCGATTGAAGCCGATCGGGCTGAAGCAGCGGATGGCCGACCTGAAGGCCGTCGACGAGCACGGCAACCCGTTGGCGGTCGACGACACCCAGGCCGAGCTGGAGGTGCCCGCCGGCAAGGAGACCGCGGTGGAACTCACCCTCCCGCTTAAGCTGCCGCCGCGCGAAGTGAAGCAGATCGCCAGCCTGAAGGGGAAGCTGCTGGCGATGTTGCCCGGAAAAATCGAGACGTTTAGCTTCGAGGGTCTGACCAAGGCCAAGAACGTCGAAAAGCGGCTGGCCGGCGTCACCGTCACGTTGGAGCAGGTCCGCCAGAACGGCTCAATCTGGGAAGTCCGCCTGCGGGTGCGGTTCGACGAGGCCGGCCAGGCGCTGGAGTCGCATCGCGGGTGGATCCTCAACAACGAGGCCTACCTGGAGGGCCCCGACGGCAAGCCGATCCCCTACGACAACCTGGAACTCACCGGGCAGGGCGAGAACGAGATCGGCATGGCCTACGGCTTCGTGCTCGACGGCCCGCCGCAGCAGCACAAGTTCGTCTACAAAACCCCCGGCGTGATCGTGGCCACCGGCTTCGACTACGAGATCAAGGACGTAAAACTCCCGTGATGGCTAACGTGCTAAGTAGTCTCTTCTGCAGAATCCCGCCACGGCACGTAGTCCGTTTAGCCGCCGCGGCCACGCGGCGAGAACCGGGGGAAACGGCACCATGTCGACCGCCGCGTGGCCGCGGCGGCTAAACGCACTTCCGGACAACCGCTTTCCACAACAAGGACTATGTACAACAGTGCGGCCATCGACAACGTGCTCTCCAAACTCAACCCGCAGCAGCGGGAAGCCGCCACGCACGGGTATGGGCCGCTGCTGATCGTGGCCGGGGCGGGCACCGGCAAGACCGCCACGCTGGTCCATCGCGTGGCCTGGCTGATCGCCGACGGGGTCCACCCGGGACGGATCCTGTTGCTGACTTTCACCCGCCGGGCGGCGGCGGAAATGCTCCGCCGGGCGGACGGCATTCTCCGTCAGCTCGATCAGCAACAGAGGGCCGGCGGTCCAACGGAAGCGCGGTCGCCGTCGGAGCCGCCTTCCACAAGATCGAGGATGCCACGCAGCAGCCGCGTCTGGGGCGGGACCTTCCACGCCATCGCCACCCGGCTCTTGCGACGCCACGGCAAGGCCATCGGCCTACCGCCGGGGTTCTCCATCCACGACCGCACCGATTCGGAGGACCTCTTGAGCGTCGTCCGCACCGAACTGGGGCTGGCCAAAACCGACAAGCGGTTCCCCAAGAAGGGGACCTGCATGGCCATCTATAGCCGCTGCGTCAACGCCCGGCAGAAGTTGGGGACGGTGCTCAGGGACCACTTCCCCTGGTGTCAGGACTGGGAAGACGAGCTGAAGCGGCTGTTCGACGGATACGTCGATCGGAAAGAGGCGGCGGCCGTGCTCGACTACGACGACCTGCTGCTCTACTGGCACGCCCTGCTGGCCGATCCCAAGGCCGGCGAGGTGGTCCGCAGGCAGTTCGAGTGCGTGCTGGTCGACGAATACCAGGACACCAACCGGCTACAGTCAGAGATTCTGTACCTGCTCTCGCCCGAGGGAAAGGGGCTGACGGTGGTGGGCGACGACGCCCAGTCGATCTACTCGTTCCGCGCGGCCACCGTGCGGAACATCTTCGACTTCCCCGAGCACTACCCCGGTGCCGCCGTGGTCACCCTGGAGCAGAACTACCGCAGCACCCAGCCGATCCTGGCGGCCACCAACCAGGTCATCGGGCTGGCGGCGGAGCGGTACACCAAGAACCTCTGGTCCCAGCGGGCCGACGGCGAGCGGCCGCGGCTGGTCAACTGCGAGGACGAGGACGACCAGGCCGATTACGTGATCCGCCAGATCCTTGAGCATCGCGAGGCGGGCGTCGATCTGCGGCGGCAGGCGGTGCTGTTTCGGGCCTCGCACCACAGCATGACGCTCGAGGCCGAGCTTACGCGGCGGAAGATCCCCTTCTACAAGTACGGCGGGCTAAGATTCGTCGAGACCGCCCACGTCAAGGACCTGATGGCCTTCCTGCGGCTGGCGGAGAACCCGCGCGACGTGGTGGCCGGCACACGGCTCCTGCCGCTGCTGCCGGGGATCGGTCCCGGCAAGGCCCACCAATTGATGCAAACGCTCCTGGAGGCGGGAGGCAACTTTGTGGTCTGGGCAAAGTGGAAGCCGCCGGCCGGCGCCGCCAATTTGTGGCCCAAGCTGGTGGACTTGCTGGAGGGCCTGGTCAAGCCGTCCGACGACCTGCCCGCCCAGGTCCATCGTGTCCGCCAGTTCTACACCC
>Ga0315277_10001611_pt1 | contig 32472 bp, 30 predicted proteins | sample YL17G05_15_MG_FD_203695 | JGI IMG/M metagenome (GOLD analysis project Ga0315277, IMG submission 203695) | Sediment microbial communities from Yellowstone Lake, YNP, Wyoming, USA - YL17G05_15 | ecosystem: Environmental > Aquatic > Freshwater > Lake > Sediment | place: USA: Wyoming | collected...
TACCCAAACGCAATGCCAAGATGCAGTAAAGCTCCACGGGGTCTTTTTGTCCTGCTGCGGGTAGGCCGCATCTTCACAGCCATTTCAATTTCACCGGGTCCCTCGTTGAGACAGTGCTCTAGTTGTTACGCCGTTCGTGCGGGTCGGAACTTACCCGACAAGGAATTTCGCTACCTTAGGACCGTTATAGTTACGGCCGCCGTTCACCGGGGCTTCAGTTCAGAGCTTCGCTTACGCTGACCCCTCCCCTTAACCTTCCGGCACTGGGCAGGCATCAGCCCCTATACATCGCCTTACGGCTTTGCAGAGACCTGTGGTTTTGTTAACCAGTCACTAGAGCCATTTCACTGCGGCCTCCCAACGCTCAGATTAACCTCACATCAGAAGGCACCCCTTATCCCGAAGTTACGGGGCTAATTTGCCGAGTTCCTTAACGAGGGTTCTCCCGTTCGCCTTGGTATTCTCTACCCATCTACCGGTGTCGGATTGCGGTACGGACACTCAAAATTCAACGTTTAGAGGTTTTTCTAGGCAGTAAGGCTCAGCCACTTCCGCCTCAAGGGCTCGCAATCACGTTTCAGCTCAGTCTGCGGATTTACCTACAGACCTCAACACCTAGACGTTTAGCACCTGCACGACCAATCGCAGGCTGGCCTACCTCTCTGCGTCACCCCTTCACTCATCTTGGGTGGTTCCGGAATGTTGACCGGATGTCCATCGCCTACGCCTTGCGGCCTCGGCTAAGGGCCGACTAACCCGACGCGGAATGACCTGGCGTCGGAAACCTTAGATATACGGCGAACACGGTTCTCACGTGTTTATTCGCTACTCATGCCTGCATTCTCACTTCTGCCTGCTCCAGCCGCCCTTACGGTCGACCTTCACTGCTGGCAGAACGCTCCCCTACTATCCCAGCTTACGCTGAGATTCATAGCTTCGGTACCAAGCTTAGCCCCGTTAAGTTTTCCGCGCAAGGTCACTAGACCAGTGAGCTGTTACGCACTCTTTAAAGGGTGGCTGCTTCTGAGCCAACCTCCTGGTTGTACGAGTAACCTTACCTCGTTTCCCACTTAGCTTGGATTTTAGGACCTTAGCTGATGATCTGGGCTGTTTCCCTTTCGACCACGAAACTCATCTCCCGTAGTCCGACTGCCATGCTCTGGAGTACCGGCATTCGGAGTTTGATTGAGTTTGGTAAGCTGTAAGCCCCCTAGCTCATTCAGTGCTCTACCTCCGGTACTAAACGCATGACGCTAGCCCTAAAGCTATTTCGGGGAGAACAAGCTATCTCCGAGTTCGATTGGCATATCACCTCTACCCACAGCTCATCCCATAACTTTGCAACGTTAAAGGGTTCGGGCCTCCACGAGCGTTTAGACTCGCTTCACCCTGGCCATGGGTAGCTCACTCGGTTTCGTGTCTAATCCCAGCGACTATACGCCCTATTCAGACTCGCTTTCGCTACGGCTTCGGGTGTCACTCCCTTAACCTTGCCACTGAGATTAACTCGCAGGCTCATTCTCCAAGAGGCACGCCGTCAGGCATAGCAGCGCGCACCCGGGTCTCCCCGGAGCACCGACCTGCTGTTAGCCCTCCGACTGCTTGTAAGCTTACGGTTTCAGGTTCTATTTCACTCCCCTAACAGGGGTACTTTTCACCTTTCCCTCACGGTACTTGTACACTATCGGTCGCCAAATGTATTTAGCCTTGGAGAGTGGACTCCCCAGATTCCCGCCGGATTAGCGTGCCCGGCAGTACTCAGGTACCTAGCGGAAGTCAATCCACTTTCGCATACGGGACTCTTACCCTCTTTGGTAGGCTTTCCCATACCTTTCTGCTAGCAGATTGATTTGTAACTTCCATATGCCAGGCCCTACAACCCCGCCCGCGCAAGCACGGACGGTTTGGGCTTTTCCCATTTCGCTCGCCACTACTTTGGGAATTATTTCTTTTCCTCTGGGTACTTAGATGTTTCAGTTCCCCAGGTTCCCATCTCCCAGTCTATGTATTCAACAAGGAGATGCTGCGGGTTCGCCGCAGCGGGTTTCCCCATTCGGAAATCCTCGGATCAACGCCTGTACACGGCTTCCCGAGGCTTATCGCAGTGTCCCACGTCCTTCATCGGCATTTGGCGCCAAGGCATCCACCGTAAGCCCTTAGTAGCTTCTCCACGTGATGCGGAGAAATTGATACTTTTCGTCCTACAAATTATTTATTGTGTTTGTAAGTCAGTTACTATTCAGTTGGTAAGGTGCTGATTCACTGGTTGACCAGCGAACGATGCGCTTTACGTTTTCATGTCAAGAGCATCGCTCGCCCTTCAACTTTATTCCTGGTCATGTAGACAAAGCAACCCGGCTCACCGCCGGGTCGTAGAAATCCCACGCGATAGAAGCCTGATCGGTATTAATTAAGTAGTCTAAAAAACAAGCGAATCTATTCCTTCACTTTCATCATACTTGCATTTGTAGCCCCAGTGGAGATGACGGGATTCGAACCCGTGGCCTTCGCCTTGCAAAGGCGCTGCTCTCCCGCTGAGCTACATCCCCAACACCTGTGCTTGGTGAGTGGGCTTGACAGGATTCGAACCTGTGACCCCTGCGTTATCAGCACAGTGCTCTAACCAACTGAGCTACAAGCCCGCAAGTGCGGTCCTCAACAACTGAAAAGTGACAGGAAGCGGCCTATTCATCCAGCGTCTCGACACCGTCGAGACATTCAAAAAATTGTGGAGCGCAGACCTGTTGTTAGACTGGGTCTTTGCTCATTACTCTAGAAAGGAGGTGATCCAGGCGCACCTTCCGGTACACCTACCTTGTTACGACTTCGTCCCAGTCACCAGTCCCACCTTCGACAGCGCCTTCCTTGCGGTTAGGCTACTGGCTTCAGGTGTTACCAGCTCCCATGACGTGACGGGCGGTGTGTACAATCCCCGAGAACGTATTCACCGCACTATGGCTGACGCGCGGTTACTAGCAACTCCGACTTCATGCAGGCGGGTTTCAGCCTGCAATCTGAACTGAGGCCGGCTTTGGGGATTGGCTCTACCTCGCGGCTTAGCAACCCATTGTACCGACCATTGTAGCGTGTGTGTAGCCCCGGACATAAAGGCCATGCTGACTTGACTTCATCCCCACCTTCCTCCGGCTTGATACCGGCGGTCCTGTATGACACTTGTAACATACAGCGAGGGTTGCGCTCGTTACCGGACTTAACCGGACATCTCACGACACGAGCTGACGACAGCCATGCAACACCTGTGAAGGCTCCCTTGCGGGTCGGTCACCTTTCGGCTCCCTACCACCAACATGTCAAGCCCGGGTAAGGTTCTTCGTGTAACATCGAATTAAACCACACGCTCCGCTGCTTGTGCGGGGACCCGTCAATTCCTTTGAGTTTTAACCTTGCGGTCGTAGTCCCCAGGCGGTGAACTTAACGCGTTAGCTACGGCACCGATGGCTATTAACCCACCGACGCCTAGTTCACATAGTTTACAGCTAGGACTACCGGGGTCTCTAATCCCGTTTGCTACCCTAGCTTTCGCGTCTGAGCGTCAGAAACGGTCCAGAAGGCCGCCTTCGCCACTGGTGTTCCTCCCGATATCTACGCATTTCACCACTACACCGGGAATTCCACCTTCCTCTACCGCTCTCAAGTCTGGTAGTATTGAACGACCTCTCCCAGTTGAGCCAGGAGATTTCACATCCAACTTACCAAACCGCCTGCACGCGCTTTACGCCCAGTAAATCCGGATAACGCTTGCCTCCTACGTGTTACCGCGGCTGCTGGCACGTAGTTAGCCGAGACTTATTCCGGGGATACTGTCCTTTCTCATCTCCCCGAAAAGTGCTTTACGATCCGAAGACCTTCATCACACACGCGGCGTTGCTGCATCAGGCTTTCGCCCATTGTGCAATATTCCCTACTGCTGCCACCCGTAGGTGTATGGACCGTGTTTCAGTTCCATTGTGGGGGGTCACCCTCTCAGGTCCCCTACCCGTCGTCGCCTTGGTAGGCCATTACCCTACCAACTAGCTGATGGGACGCAGGCCCCTCCCAAAGCGGATTACTCCTTTAGACACGAGACCTCTAACTCTCGTGACCACATGAGGTATTAGCAGTCCTTTCGAACTGTTATCCCTCACTTCGGGGCAGGTCACCAACGCGTTACTCACCCGTTCGCCACTAGGAAATCCTCGTATTGCTACAAAGACTCCTCGTTCGACTTGCATGTATTAGGCACGCCGCCAGCGTTCATCCTGAGCCAGGATCGAACTCTCCGCAAAAATGTCACCTCTTACGAGGTGGAAATTACGGGTATTCTGAACGACAAGGCTTGTGTTGCTTCCTATCACTTTTCAGTTGTTAAGGTTCCGCCAACAAAGCGGGCTGAATTCTACCCGCTTCATTCTTGTCTGTCAAGATTTTGACAGACGAAAGCGCCGATGCCACGTACTACATCGGCACGTCAGGCTGCAATACCAACAGGCTTGGGTCTCTGACGTAAGACGTTTTTCTCAGTTGTCAACGATCTGTCTTGGGGGACGAGATCGATTTGTAGGGTTCTAACCTATTCATTATACACGCCTTGGCTGCCCTGTCAAGGAAAAGCGGGGATTACTTTGCTAATCCATATCCTGGCGACCTACCAGTGCACGTAAAAGCGTATTTTGATCGGCGTATTCCAGGTCGCCCCCCACAGGTAACCCACGTGCTAGGCGTGTGACCCGCACGCTGAATGGCTGCAACTGCTGGCGCAGGTATAGAGCAGTGGCGTCACCTTCCATACTTGGATTGGTTGCCACCAGCACCTCTTTTACATCCCCTTGCCCAACACGTTCCAGTAATGGGCGGATCTTTAAGTCATCGGGACCAATGCCCTCGATTGGCGATAGGACGCCATTCAAAACATGGTACTTCCCCTGGAAAACGCCAATCCGTTCCAACGCGAGAACATCCAGCGCTTCTTCGACCACGCACAAGAGGGAACCATCACGCTGAGGATCGTCACAGATCTCACAACGCTTGCGGTCAACTACAGTGATATTGAAACACTCCTCGCATAGAGCAGTTCGCTCTTTCAATCCAGATAATGCCTCAGACAACATTTGCGCAGTATCATCGGGAGAACGCAGTAGAAAAAATACCAGGCGCGATGCCGACTTCGGCCCAATACCCGGTAATCGCTCAAATGCATTGATCAGGTTTTGAATAGGTTCAGGAAGTATCATCACATATCACTACCATGTGTCAGAAAGGCAATCCCCCTGTCATAGGACCAAGATGCCGGCTAGCCAGGTCACGTGATTGGTCAAGTGCGAGATTTACTGCTGATAACACCAAATCTTGCAACATCTCAGAGTCAGTTTCTTTGAGCAATTCAGGTTTGATCTCAATCGCCCGGCAACGTTGATCACCGGTCATGGTTACCTTTATTGCGCCTCCACCTGCACTCGCGGTAACCGTTTCTTCAGCCAATCGAGCCTGCGCAACGCTCAGTTGCTCCTGTAATTCTTGAATATGTTGAAGCATACCTTGATTACCACCCATCGGACGATTGAAACCCTTAGCCATAAATATCTCCTATTCTTGGATATCTACAATTTCACCGCCAGCCTGCAACGCAGCTGCAACTCTGCTGTTTTGATCAATATTGGGGGGAATTTTACTCTTGATTTTTGCGACAATACACTGGACCATCATATCCACACCCAGTACTTGGGTAATAGCTTTGCGGGTAACATCAAGGTGTTCCTTTTTATTCATCTTTGAGAGAACTATGTCAGTCTCAAAGCCAAGTGTTAGAACACCATCCTTGACCTGAAGAGGTTTACAAGAATTTAGTAAGCCATCAAGAACAGGGTAGTTGGGCTTGATGACCATCCGTATCTGTTTCCAAGCTTGGACAACCACCGTCAAACTGACATCATGGCTGGTCGATTTCTCTGTTGGTGATTGACTCTCCACCTTGGATTCGTTTTCCGGTTCCATATCAAGCGCAGGCACCGTGGTTGGAGGTGGTGTCGTTATAGATTGCATGGGAGCATGTAAAGTAATGGAAGGCAATTTTTTATTGACAGATTCGTGATTATTATGTGGTGGTTCAAGAACCTCAGCGAGCGCCAACTCGAGACCCAAGGCTGGTTGCCAATCGACACGCTGGTTAACAGCAACATTGTTAAATGCTCGCATCATGCGCAGGATCTCAGATGTAGAAAACGCCCCTGCATGCGCTACCATATGCTTTTTAATCTCATCTGTCTCCTCGACCTGTTTGGCATTACCCATCTGGAAGAGCAATAAAGCCCGCAAATAATCCACTATATTTCGTGCCATGTTACGTGGGTCAGCACCACTATCCAATGCCTCATGGATCCCTTCAAGACCAGCAGCAGGCTGGCGATCCAGAATTGCCTCGATCAGCATCAGCACAGACTGGCTGGTAGCCGTACCTAACACAGTCTGAGTCATGTCGAGTGTGATTTTTTGTCCAGTTGATGCTAATTGATCCAGCAGCGAAATGGCGTCCCTGAAGCTTCCCGTAGCCTGACGGGCAATGAAAGTCAGAGCTTCAGGCGCGATAGCGATGTTTTCACCATCGGCGATACGTTGAAGTTGCTCGACGATATCTCTCAATGGTACGCGGCGGAACTCATGACGCTGGCAACGGGACAAAACAGTGGCAGGGATATTATGGATTTCTGTTGTCGCAAGGATGAAGATTGCATGGGGAGGGGGCTCTTCCAGTGTCTTTAGCAGGGCATTGAACGCTGATTTGGAGAGCATGTGCACTTCGTCAATAATGTAAATCTTGTATTTGCCCTGGCTGGGTATAAAGTAAATCTTATCGCGCAGATCGCGCACATCATCCACGCTGGTGTTGGAGGCAGCGTCGATTTCAATCAGATCGAGGAAACGGTTCTCGTTGACTGCAGTACAGTTAGTACATATATTACAAGGACGGACACCAAGATCCTCACTCTGGCAGTTGACAGCCTTTGCCAGTAAGCGGGCAACTGTTGTCTTACCCGTACCTCGCGGGCCAGAAAAGAGATATGCATGCCCCACTCTATCACCGGTAATGGCATTCTGCAATGTTTGGACTACGTGCTCCTGGCCAACTACTTCCTCCCATTTCTTTGGACGCCATTTGCGATAAAGTGCCTGTGTCATGTCTATTCCCTATTTGCCAATTGTCTTATGGGATGCGGTAAAAAGCCCGAGGCTCCCTAGTAATATCGAGTAGCGTTACTAGTTCACCTGGTTTCCAAACTGGATGAGAAAGTCCCCAATACAAATCCACAACAGTATTTTTGCCTGAAGATGTATGCACCTGCACTGCACCATTCTTGAAAAGTTTCAACTGAGGGAAGGAATACTCATCCCCATCCTCGGTTCTGAGTAACCAACCGGTCAGATCGAGTCCGCTATCTCCATTATAGTGAATCAGAACAGTTTCAACATTTAAAGTCCCTACACCTAAAACGTTGACAATCTCTAATTGAGCCTGTTCACTTTGTTTTTCAGTCACCGTTGTTGGTATTTCTACCCGTGAAGTCGGTTCGATTAGGGAAGTCGAGGGTCGATAAGTGCGATCATACCAGAACAAAATAATTGATGAGATGCAGATTGAGACAAATATGTTTATAAGAATGAAATAAAGAAGACGTCTCTTGTCCATTCGTTGTTCCCTGTCTGAATGATAGCATAAAACCACTAAAGTTGAGAAAAATGAGTCTGACCGTGCTTAATGAATAATTTTCCCCCGGAAGGTTTTCTCTGGATCTAACTTCCATTTGAAAACCAATCCCACCCAATCATCTTTCTGTCTCTGCTCCACTAGCGAAACACCACAAGCTTGTGCGGAAGAAACCACACCCACAACCTGTTCTTTCAGTATGCCAGAAAGAATCAGGATTCCATCATTAGTAATCAGGTCAGTCAGGCCAGCAGGAAGCATTTCGATTAATGTGGAGGCAAGGATATTCGCCAGAACCAGTGGTGCTTTATTGAAGGGAACGCTTGTGACCCGGATCTCATTTATGGAACCCGTTATGACCATAAGCTCTTCACCAATGTCATTAAGTTTTGCATTCTCACGGCAGGCTTCAATCGCCGTTTCATCTATATCTACGGCCATGACGCGAACCGCACCAAGTTTGAGTGCCGCAATCGAAAGGATTCCTGAACCGCAACCAATGTCGATCACATCACCTCCGACCGGTGAATATTTCTCCAATAATTCGAGACATATCTGGGTGGTCGGGTGTGTACCAGTACCAAAAGCCATACCGGGGTTTATACATATGGGGATGCGTCCCACGCTTGGTAAATCCATCCAGACTGGTTGGATGACTAGTCTTTCACCAATTGGAATAGGCTTGTAATGCTTTTTCCAAGATTCCATCCAGTTTTGATCAGAAATAGGTGTGAATGAAGCAGGGGGTAGCTGTTGGATGCATCCAAGATACCAAAGAGCTTCCTCTACTTTCCTGCGTTTCTCTTCGATATCTTTATCCATGGTAAGGTAGGCACGCACATGTACTTGATCAAGGGGAGTACCTGGATCGTCAGCATTAAGGTATTTAATTCCACTCTCAATGACCACACCATTAGGGGTAAAACGAGCCAGGACATCGGCTACAGCCTCTGCCATCTCGCCATTGACAATTACTGAAACTTCAAGCCATTCATTCATACAATGTCTTTATAAAACGAATGGGCGAGATAAACCGCCCACTTCGTTATATACTAAAGAGTATACACAGTGAAGAAAGGTTTTCCCTGCCAGATATCGGTTATTACCCTCCCAAAGCCTCGTTTAACCAGTCAAGAAAACCTTTTTCCTTTGGTTGGGGTGTCGAACCGAGAGTCAAAGCAAGTTTTTCGAATAGATCCCGCTGCTCAGCATTCAATTTGGCTGGGATTTCTACATTAACAATCACCAATTGGTCACCACGACCATTTCTGCGTAAATGCGGTACACCCTTGCCTTTGACCGTGAACATCTTACCCGGTTGGGTTCCGGCAGGAATACGCAGTTTGTCTGGTCCATCCACAGTTGGTACTTCTATCTCCGCCCCTAAAGCCGCCTGAGCTAGGTTGATATTTAGATTCAACAGAATATCATCCTCCCGTCGCTTGAAGAACCGATGGGGTTTTACTTTTAACATGAGGTATAAATTACCTGTTGGTCCACCATAGGTACCAGGCTGACCCTCCCCTGCCAATCGTATCTGCGTACCTTCATCCACGCCAGCAGGAATTTGAACCATTTTACTTACAGTTTTACGTTCTAATCCACCTCCCTTACATGTATGGCAGAGCGACGATATGGTCTGTCCACGACCATTACACGTGGGACAGGTTCCGCTCTGCATCACTGCACCGAGAATGGTCTGCCGCATTTGGCGAACCTCTCCTTGTCCACCACAGGTAGTACATCGTTCAGGTTTGGAACCGGGTTCTGCACCACTTCCGCTGCATGTTGAACACTGCTCATCGCGGCTGAACTTGATCTCTTTCTCTATCCCAAAAATAGCTTCTTCGAATGTCAGATTGACTTCATATTGTAAGTCACGTCCACGCCGAGGGGTATGGCGTGAGCGTTGACCCGTTGAAAAGCCGAAACTTCCGAAAATCTCTTCGAATAAGTCGGAAAAATCCACGGTAAAGTCTGGCATACCACCCAGGTCACCCAAACCAGCACGTCCGAAACGGTCATAAGCACTTCGTTTTTGTGGATCAGAAATAACCCCATAAGCTTCGTTAATTTCTTTAAATTTCTCTTCTGAATCCGACTCTTTACTGACATCAGGGTGGTATTGACGCGCCAATCGTCGGAAAGCTGATTTGATCTCATCATCTGAGGCATTCCGGGAAATTCCAAGGATATCGTAATAATCACGCGGGTTCATTTTTTTTCAATGATTAAACAGTTCTATTTACGAACACTATGCATCCTTCACCTCGCCATCGATGACATCATCTGTCCCACCTGGGGCACCGGTATCGGACGCACCAGCTTCAGGTGTTCCGGTCTCAGTGCTTTGCTGATAAACACTCGCACTGATCTTTTGGATTATCTGCCCCAATGACTCTGTTGCCTTATGGATTGCTCCCACATCATCACTTTCGGTGCATTTACGAACATCGGCTATTGCCGCTTCGACATCACTCTTAATCTCGGCTGGAACCTTATCACCCAGATCCCGCAGGGTTTTTTCAGCTGCATACACTGAATTATCAGCTTGATTAAGGGATTCGATCAAATCCTTGCGTTTACGGTCTTCATCAGCATGTGCTTCAGCTTCTTGACGCATCTTCTCAACTTCTTCCTTTGAGAGACCAGATGATGCAGTAATGGTAATATTCTGGCTGCGACCTGAGGCTTTATCCTTTGCAGTAACTTTCAAGATACCGTTGGCATCGATATCGAATGTCACTTCAACTTGAGGGACACCTCGTGGAGCGGTTGGAATACCATCCAGTATAAACTTGCCCAAAGACTTATTATTAATTGCCAATGGACGTTCCCCCTGTACAACGTGTATCTCAACCTGAGTCTGGTTATCACTAGCGGTTGAGAAGATCTGACTGCGTCGTGTGGGTATTGTCGTATTCCGTTCGATCAGATTGGTAGCCACACCGCCAAGTGTCTCAACCGAAAGTGATAGAGGCGTTACATCAAGAAGTAAGATATCCTTGACTTCCCCACCCAATACTCCTGCCTGGATTGCTGCTCCGATTGCAACAACCTCATCCGGATTAACACCTTTGTGAGGTTCCTTACCGAAGAACCGCCGGACAACTTCTTGAATGGCAGGCATGCGAGTCATACCACCAACCAGGACGATTTCATTGATATCACCAGCCGTCAGGTTAGCATCCGAAAGAGCCTGTTTAACAGGACCCATCGTGCGTTCGACCAAGTCGCTGGTCAACTGCTCTAGCTTGGCGCGTGTTATTGTGGTTACCAGGTGCCTGGGACCGGTAGCATCAGCAGTTATGTATGGTAAATTGATCTCGGCTTGCATGACGCTCGAGAGTTCGATCTTGGCTTTTTCAGCAGCTTCTTTCAGACGTTGAAGAGCTTGGCGATCTTGCCGAAGGTTAATTCCATTATCCTTCAGAAATTCGTCAGCCAGGTAATCTATGATACGTTGGTCAAAATCATCACCGCCCAAGAAAGTATCGCCACTCGTCGAGCGTACCTGGAAAACACCCTCGCCCACATCAAGAATGGAAATATCGAATGTACCTCCACCAAGATCATATACAGCGATTACTTCGTTTTTCTTTTTATCCAATCCATATGCTAGAGCAGATGCGGTTGGTTCATTGATAATTCGTAGTACTTCAAGACCGGCAATCTTACCGGCATCCTTGGTGGCATTTCTTTGCGCGTCATTAAAATAAGCCGGGACAGTTATAACCGCCTGTATGATACTCTCACTGAGATATGCTTCGGCATCTACCTTTATCTTGGACAGGATCATTGCTGAGACCTCAGGTGGTGAGTATTCCTTTTCATCCATATTGACGCGTAAATCTCCATTCGGAGCTTCTGATATTTGATATGGTACCAATCCATGAGCCCGCTGCACTTCAGGATCATCTAATTTGCGCCCCATGAAGCGCTTGATAGAAAAAACTGTATTTTCTGGATTGATAATTGCCTGATTGCGAGCCACTCGACCAACCAGCCTCTCATGATTCTTATTGACTGCTACGACAGAGGGAACCAATCTCTCCCCCTCGGCTGAAGGGATTACAACAGGCTCACCTCCTACCATCACCGCCGCGACGGAATTGGTCGTACCAAGATCGATGCCGATGATTTTACCCATAGATAATATCTCCTAAAATTCCTGGCGTTTGAGCTGGATGACCCCAGCTAGTGTGATTATTATTTTGCAACCCTTACCAAAGCTGGCCGAATGACACGCTCACCAAGTAAATAACCCTGCTGGACAATTGCTATAATCTTTCCACTCTCATGATCGTCGCTTGGTTCTTGATTGATGGCTTCATGAAAAATCGGATCAAACATAGCATTCTCGGCATCGATGCGCTTTATACCCTCAGCCTCCAGGATGTCCTGCAATTTTCGGTAGATTAATTCAATACCATCTGACCAGGGTTGATTATCTGGACGATTTTTCAGAGCCCGTTCCAGGTCGTCTAAGATCGGAAGGTATTGCTTGATTATGTCTCCAACCGCGTTTTGATACATCTGGCTGCGTTCTTGGTCAACTCGCTTTTTATAATTGGAAAAATCCGCCCTCTCGCGCTGCAAACCATCCTGATATTCAGCTACTTTTGCTTGACTTTCCTCGAGTTGAGCTTTCAAGGTTTCGATCTCTGCCTGAGACACGACCACATCCGTGGTTTTTGTATGCATCTCATTACCATTTGCGATTTCTTCGGTTACATGTTTGAATTTTCGGATTTTCTTTTCTTCAGTCATACTGTTACTCTCCATAAATAGTATTCGTAACCAAATCGCTCAATAAATCTGCCATGAACCGTACAGTTGGGATGGTACGTGCATAAGGCATGCGCATCGGCCCAAGTACGCCAAGAGTACCGGTCAACATACCCGGCACACCATATCGGGCGAGGATCATTGAGCACTGACGTAATTCTTCCCATGTGCCCTCACCGCCAATTAACACCTGCACACCCCCAACATTGCTGTTCATAATCGTTCGTGATAGTATATCCTGGAGTAAGGAACGTTCCTCAATCAGGTGTAGTGCACGCCTGGCATCATCTGAGTCTGTGAATTCTGGTTCAGCTAAGACATTGGTCAGACCATCGAAATAGATTTCACCCGAAACACACCCATCCGTAGTTCGCATGTCCTGGAGGACAAGGATCAGGATATCTTTTTCCATCGCATCCACGTTCATAACCAACGCAGCGATTTCATCTGCGGAGCTGCCAATGCATACTTGATTCAATCTTTCTGCTGTCTGACTAAGTTCCCCTTGCAAGACAGGTTCGGCCAGGGTGAGGATCTGTTGCGAGACCTCTCCGCCAATTAAAACTAATACCATCAGAACTTGACGTCCTTGAGTTGAAATCAACTCAAGATGCTTGTAGCGAGCCATTTCAGCATGAGGCGCGGTGACTAAAGAGACTCCCTGTGATTGATGAGCCAGAATAGAAGCGGATAAATGCATCCACTGCTCGATATCATGCCGAGCCTGGAAGAATTGGTGTGTGATCGTATGTTGGATGGCTGATGGCAACTCTACCTGGTGGATCAATTGACTGACAAAATAACGATAACCATCCTCAGTGGGGATGCGCCCGGCTGATATATGTGGTTGGCCGAGATAACCCATCACGGATAAAGCAGCCAATTCATTACGCACAGTCGCCGAACTCATTTCCATGTGGTAACGATCGACGAGATTTTGCGACCCGACTGGCTGAACCGTGTCAATATAATCGCGGATCACCAGTATGAGAAGCTTTTTTTGACGCTCCGTCAATTCTGACATACTACCTCATATCATTTTAGCAGTCTCAACACGAGACTGCTAAAATGCAACAAATAATGATAACATGCCTGATGTGGAGCGTCAATAAGAGGAACGTTAGAGAACGTTAGAGTATTCAGTAAATACTACCCTGATATGAACAATGTTGAGAATACTACTCTCCTATCAAGTAGCTTGTTGGGGTACGTGTACTTCATTGCCAACTAATGGTAAATAATCAATTGACACGTAATGGATCATGGACTTCATAAAAAGGAAAATTTGTAATTAATTTTCCCCTGTACATAACTTAAATGGATTGATCTTAAGGGACTCTAATTGGCCGCCAGGCAGGATCGAAATCCACGCCCGGATCGGTAGTAACCCGCGTACGGTTTGCACCAGTAACAGTCGAAACAAAGATATCGTAATTCTCACCCTCGATACCTTCATATATTATCCAAAAACCATCGGGGGAATACATCGCATCCAGTACAGGTAGCGGACCTATTTTCACTTCGGTTCCTTGCATTGAGCGATCTTCATAACGAATACTCATCAACCAGGTCCGTTTCAATAGTCCATTGGCTCGACGCTGACTGAAAAGGATATACATACCATCGCTAGACCAGGTAGGCAGGAAATCCCAGAAATCAGTTCCGCTCCGCACCAATTGTTCTTGAGCCTGTCCGAATTCAGTCATCGTCCAAATTTGATAGGCTTCGTAACGGTTAACTGTATAAACGATCTGGGCACCCGAAGGCGACCAGGCTGGTTGTCGAGCTTCTGTATTTCCCTCCTTGTTACCTAAACGTTTTACAGAATTATCAACAAGGTTCAGTATATATATTTGTAAATAACCATTTCGCGCGGAAGTGAAGGCGATTAAACCTCCATCAGGTGACCAGGCTGGTTCAAAACCTCCGTTCGGGGTTGTCAATAACGGGGTCATGTCTGTTCCATCTGCATTAATGATGTAGAGATTTGCGTCAACATATATATTTTCATTTCCCCGACAGGGCGAGATGAAGACAAGACGCCAACCGTCCGGTGACCAGTCTGGTTGGCATGCGCCTTCTGCAATATTCGTAAGTTGATGAAGATCGCTACCATCCACATTGACTATGTAGATTTGAGGAATGCCAGTGCGGTTTGATGCGAAAGCTATTTGTCCATAACCTCCACCTACAGGGGTTGACGAAGGTGTAGGAGTAATGGTCAATGTTGGTGTCAGTGTGGTTGTAGGGATTATTGTAGCAGTTGCAGTATTGGTGCTGGTTGGAATCCTGGTCTCTGTCTGAGATATGGGAGGAATGGTTTCTGTTGTCAACAAGGACACGGTCAATGTAGAAGTAGGTAATTTAACGGGATACAAAGTGGGCAACTGTACAATCATTGTAAGCCAGTTTGTAACCCTTTTTGATATATCTGGATATTGATATGAAATTCCCGTTATACCACTTGCGATTAAAACAACGGTGAGTATAAAAACCAGACAACAACTTCTTCTTTGTTTTTTATGCGTCGTTGAAGGAGGTTCAGATGGTTCACTGCTGACCTTTATTGGCAAAGTTTGCTTTACTAAGGCTGGTTTTTTGCTTTTCAAATCATCTGATTTCTCTCTAGCATATACTTCGGCGGATGGTGGAGGAGGTGTGATGATGATCTCACCGTTTATCCGCTGGGTTTTCGCACGAGAGGATAAAAGAGCCACTCGAAATTCTTCAGCTGTCTGAAAGCGGTCATCTGTATTAACAGCCATGGCTTTTTCAATAGCAGTCGCTAATCGGCGTGAAACCTTGGGATTCCGCTTTCTGAGCGCCGTTAGTTGTATACTATCCATGGCACGGGTCAGGCCATCTTCAGGGATGACGCCAGCTGCCGCTGCGTATAACGTGGCACCCAATGAGTAAATATCCGTCCTTGGATCCGTTCGAGCAGTCCCATATTGTTCAGGTGGTGAGTAGCCGGGTGTCATGGCACGTGCGCCAGTTGTTGTCATTTGACTACCTTGAATGACCTTGGCCAAACCAAAATCAACAAGGAAAACTTGACCTTCCGGAGTTATTTTTACATTTCCAGGTTTAATATCACGGTGGAGGATGGGAGGTTTACGGTTGTGCAGATAAGCCAGTGCATCGCACATAGCGATCCCGATTAATATCAGTTCATCATCTGGCAGGGTACTCAGGCGCTCCATGCGTTGACGTAGATCTTCCCCCTCAATATAGTCCATAACCAGATATTGTCCTTGCTCCCCGATCACGAAGTGGTCGGTAACACGCGGTAAATTGGGATGACGTAAATTTGCAAGGAGAACCGCTTCCAACCGGAATTGTCGAGTATATTCGTCGGTCGTGAAAAGGTTTTCCTTCACTGCTACATCCACACCGAGATTCTCATCCAAGGCACGATATACCGATCCCATACCTCCCTGGCCCAATATCTCGATTATCCTGTAGCGTTTGTGAAGTAATGTGCCATTTTCAAGCGTCATCTCGGCTAGGTCATCTCCATAGGAGCAGATCCATATTCCCAATTCGGCTGATTATATCAGCGAGTTCTTCTTTGAGTTGGTGGGTAAGGCTATCTTTGACTTTATAAACACCCAGGGTGCCCCAGCCGATATCCATGCCCCGACCATTGTGTAGCGAAGATAACGAAAAACATATGCAAGTACGTTCTCACCCGTAGGGAATATGAATTTGAGACCCTGGTATAGGATCATGACACCAACCAAACCAATTATATAACGCACGATCCGCTGCCAGACAGGACCCGAAGTATTAAAACCACCCCGCCCAGTCATCCACACTACACCAACCATCAATCCAAATAGGGTTCCTGCTGAGGTGATTATCCCGCTCAATGTTACTGGAGCCGGTAACTCAGGACCTGCCCGGGATGCATTCTCCAACCAATCTTCAGGTATGACCCAATCTCTCAATCCGGCGAATACCAAGCCACCGATCAAGATGATCACAATAGATACCCCAAAGGCAAGCAGGATTAACTTTCGGGGTGATATTTTTTTCAACCAGGATGCAATTGGATCCCAGAAACGGATGAATAACCATAAGGTTAAACTCCCGATCAACCAACCAAGGATAACATCGTGCGGGAAATGAACGCCAAGATACATGCGTGATATGCCGATAAGAAGGATCACAAGAATCGCGGTGATCCATGCCCAGGAGCGGCGGATATGTGATGCTACCATGCCCCAGACACCAACCGCGATCTGGGCATGCCCTGAGGGGACACCAAAAGACGTCTCGGTTGTCATAGCCTTGACAGCCAGGCTATACCAGTATGGACGTGGACCTTGAAATGATAATTTAAGTATGTCATTTAACCCCCCGCTGAATAGTAAAATAAACCCCACACGCAAACCAAGGTTGGTATCCAAACACCAATAGACAACAGGTAGAAAGAACAAAAAAAACTCTTCCGATCCCAAGAAACTAAACAGTTTCATCGGGGCTAACAACCATTCTCCGAATCCCTGGATTAGAACGATCCATGTGATGCCAGGATCAAGCAATGTCTCCATAATCAATACCTCCATTTGGAATTGACGAATGCGTATTTTCTATTGTACACTCAATGTATGCAAAAGTCACCGTTCCGATGGAAGGACTGGCCATCTGCTTGTATCTTGCTTGCAGCTCTCCTTACTTCTGTTGGTCGCCTTGCTGTCACAGAATGGACACCTTACCTTTATATTGTACAATTATTCACAATTATTGGAGGCGTACTCGGTCTCCTGCTTGGACTGAGTTGCTTTCACCGTCGCCAGGTTATCACACTCGCCGCCGCCTATAGCATTGTCTTGTTTCCCTTGCAGCTTTCCACAATCCTGGTAGATGAGGGCTTGTTTGCCAGACGGTTGCAAAGCTTGGCAGGCAGGTTGCTTTTCGCAATTGGTGAGTTGATCCAAAATCGCCCTATCGAAGATGTAATATTCTTTGTGGCTCTCTTATCCATCGTATATTGGATTGTTGGTTTGGTAGCGGGTTACTGGTTAATACGTTATGCCAATTATCTTGCAGTTATCCTCCCTGCTGCCATAATCATGCTTATCATCCAGATCTATGATAGCTTTAACCCTTCACGTGTCTGGATTTTAGCCTTGTATCTCTTCCTTGCACTATTGATGCTGGGTCGTTTAAATTATGTCCGAAATTTGGAGAGGTGGCGGAGACAACGAGTCTTCGTGGCACCTGGAAGTAGCATGGATCTGAACAATGGGATCCTGGCAGCAGCAGCAATCATCATCCTGATTGCCTGGACACTCCCTACATCGTTTGTACAAAATCCTGAACTAACCAATTTATGGACGCAGGTAACAGAACCCTGGCGGAAACTTCGTGAGCATTTTTCCGATGCATTTGCTGCAGTCCAAGGAACAGTTGGTGTTGGAACCGAATTCTATGGCTCTCTCCTCCGCCTTGGGACAAGGACCCCCGAAGGTAATGATGTAATATTCTCTGTTCGTCCTCTTTCAACAGAAAATATGTTGCCACGTTATTACTGGCGCGGGCGTATTTACGATCACTACGAAAAAGGTCAATGGTCCTTTACCTCGACAGCAAAGGAAGAGTTTTCTCCAAACCAAACGAATCTCCTTATCCCCGACAATGAGATGCGCACTTTATCAGATTTTATTTTTACAAATGAGATTAAGAATTCCATTCTTTATAGTCCCGAACAGCCTGTGTGGGTCAGTCGTTCATCTCAAATTTTGTTTTATCTAACACCTGACGAACAGGTGGATGTGGCAGCTATACGAGCCGATAGAGCGCTGGAAGGTGGTGAAACCTATCAAACACGAGCCGCGACGATTAATCCCACTGTTGTTGATTTACGCACGGCTGGTGAGAATTACCCGAAATGGATTACCGAGAGATACCTCCAGCTTCCAGATGGTTTTTCCTTAAGAATCCGAGAACAGGCTGAACAGCTCAGCCGGGGATTGATGACTCCTTATGATAAAGCAGCTGTAATTACCGGTTATCTGCGGAAAGAGATCAAGTATTCGGCTACCATAGTGTCACCGCCCATGGGACGCGACCCTCTTGAGTGGGTGCTTTTTGATCTGAAAGAGGGATTTTGTACCTATTATGCCTCGGCAGATGTACTCATGTTGCGCTCGGTAGGAATCCCGGCTCGTCTGGCAGTCGGTTTCGCACAAGGAAAACCCAATATTGGAAGAGCGGGATATACGGTCGTTCGTAGTAATGCGCACGCCTGGCCTGAAGTATATTTCCCAAATTATGGATGGATCGAATTCGAACCGACTGGTAACCAGGATCCTCTCATTCGTTCTGTGGGGAGCGATGATTCGACCCTGTTCGAAGACGAGCTCCGCCGACATCAAGGGGTGTTAAGACCGGATGATGAGCTCCAACTCCTTCCTGGTGATTCGGGGCAGACTCCAATGAGCGAACAAAAAACGGTTCTATATTATTTTCTTTGGATAGTATATATCTCTATAGGATCTATCCTTGCTGCATGGTTGTGGTTGTTAAATCGTCGTCGTCCATTCACTCAACGGATACCTGTTTTATTAAGTGCTTCCCTCCAACGGTATCGTATTCCCGAACCTCATTGGTTGGTAAATTGGTTGCGCTGGTCTGAATTATCCCCACTCGAACGAACATTTAACATTGTCAATAGAAGCCTCAGGTGGCTGGGCTCACCCTCACCAATCCATGACACACCTGCAGAGCGTGCCATTAAATTGAGTAAATTAATACCTGCTGCTGCCTCAGCTATTGAGACCCTGGTCACAGAGTATCAAGTGACGCTTTATAGCCCAAATCCAGGGGACCTCGGTAAAGCCCACCATGCAAACGTATTTATCTTGTGGCATACCATTCGCACTCTATTCATCCGTTTTTATAAAACATTGTATGACCGGTTTACGTTATACAGATAGTGAGTATTAATGCCTGAGGAAAATGATCCTATTCATCTGGACAAACGGATCCAGGTGATAAGTCAGACAATAACCAAACTTCGTAATGATTTGATTTCTACCCGTGAAAATCTCCCGATAATAATCAATGAGAACATGGCTCTACTTGAAAAAGAGCTATCACGCTTCGGTCACCAGGTAAAGTCGCTGGAGGAAGAGCGTAGCAAGATGCTGGCACTGACCAACATCAGCCAGGTAATCAATTCATCACTTGAACTGGATGAGGTCCTGCGAATCGTAATGGACACAATCATCCATTTAACTAATGCTGAGCGATGCTATTTAATGCTGCGGGACGAACAAGGTGTAATGACCACACGTATCGCCCGAAATTGGGAACAGGAGTCTGTAAATCCCTCGGAATATGCTATCAGCCAGACTGTGATCCGTCGTGTCATTGAAAAAGGACAACCGGTCTTATCAACCAACGCTCAAGAAGATCCACGTTTTCGAGGTCAAGACAGTATTGTTGCTTACAATGTTCGCTCGATCCTTTGTGTTCCTTTAATGGGTAAATCCATCCTTTCTGGAGTCATCTATGCTGATAACCGTGTCCAGTCAGGGATATTCTCCATAAGAGAACGTGATCTTTTAATTGCCTTCGCGAACCAGGCTGCCATCGCCATAGAAAATGCCCGCTTATTTACTTCGCTGCGCCATTCTCTTGCAAATGTGACCGAACTTAAAAACCTCATGGACAATGTTTTTTCCTCCATTGCCAGTGGGGTGATCACAGTGGATATGAAGGACAAGATCACGTTCTGCAATCCAGTAGCCGAAGTCATTCTTGGGCACACCGCGGTAGAGCTTGTTGGACAGCAATTGGATGAGGTTGTTCCATCGCTGGCAAAAGACCTCCTTCCACATATAGCGAAGGTACGGCAAAGCGATCAACCGATCGTAGACCTGGAAGTCACTCACACCCTGCCAGATCGCGGTCGGTTAGAATGGCGACTCAACCTTTCGCCGCTGAAGGATGCTGATCAAACTACTCAGGGTATAGCCATCGTTCTCGATGATCTAACTGAACGAAAACATCTAGAGGCTCAGCGAAGGCTCCTGGAACGGATGGTTTCTCCATCCGTTCTTGCTCAACTCGAACCGGACAGCCAACAACTGTCTGGCAAACGCGTAGATATCACGACAATTTTTGCGGATATTCGCGATTTCACCGGTTTCAGTGAAAAACTTTCTCCGGAAGATTTGGTCGCGATACTCAACCGCTATTTGGCAGCAGCCGCCGAGGCTATCTTGGAACAGGGTGGCACAATTGATAAGTTCCTTGGCGATGCTATCATGGCTTGGTTTAACGCTCCAATCCCACAACCAGATCATACCTTGCATGCTGTGCGGGCTGCACTGGTCATCCAGGAAGCGACCCATAGATTACATGCTGAGTTACCCGCTGAGGCTCATCTTTCGTTTGGTGTTGGAATCCATTATGGTGAAGCTGTCCTGGGATTAATTGGGACTGAGAAACGCATCGAATACACTGCCATCGGTGATAGTGTGAATACAGCCAAGCGGATCCAGGAAAACGCAGCACCGAATCAAATATTGATTAGCAAAGATGCTTATGAACGGGTGAAGCAACAAGTTAAAGCCCGCCCTGATACTCCACTAATGGTAAAGGGGAAACGAGATCCGATTGAAGTTTATGAAATCTTGGGGTTGAAATAAGCAAGACTTTCGCTGCAGATGCTCAGAGAGGTTTCACAACCCTGATTATGAAAATAAATGAACTAGTAGAATTCGATCCCTCGTGTCGTATATGGTCTATCCTGGTCTACGGATCATTCCTCTCCAATAAAAATCCTCCAGCATTCCACGCTTCCAATCCTCCAATCAAACATGATACATTCGAAAAACCAGCCTCGACCAAGATGATTGCTCCTTCCCTACTTCGCTTTCCCAAGAGACAGACCACTACGATTTCTTTATCCCTGGGTAATTCGACTAAACGACTTGCCAATTCATCCAACGGGATGGAGATGCTGTTGGGAATGTGAGCTTGATTCCAATCATCAGAACCGCGCACATCCAGGAAAAGCGCCCCTCGCTGGTATTTATTGTAGGCTTGTGTTGCAGAAATTTCCTCTAATTGTTTGTATGGATTTCCATTTACCAACAGGATGACTCCAGCTAGAACTAGGATGATAATCCCACCCACACCAATCCACAACCAACGGATACTTTGACGCTGCTTTACTTTCCGTCGTTTGCGCGAGAGATTGCCAGATTTAACAGACAGTCTTCTTTTCGTCATTGTTCCCTCCCATGCTCTTCGCGATTTATGAATGATACTTTAATAGCAACCCAAGTCATTAATTCCTCAACGTCACCAGCCTGACCCCCTCCACCTGCTTAAATGTAGCCCCCTGTCCCACGGTTCGAAGTACCGCTGCTTCGTCAATTACTCGCGTTCCAGAGATAATGGTCGCTCCGTGGTCAAACAGTACCGGTGAAAGTGGTGTGCTCGGCCCCAACATCAAAACTGTTGCATCCGGATGGCAAAATGATAGTAATCCCTCCAGAGTATGGTTGATCAGGGTACTGCTTGTGATCGCAACCACCTCCGCTTGAGGAATTAATTCAGCAGCAGCATCAGCAGGATATTCATCTTCTGTCGGATGTTGTTCGATCACCCATAACCGACCAACACTCTGACGTACCTTCGAAATGAAAGGGAAATGTCCAACCAAGACAACATTTCTTCCACATCCGCATTCGACTAAAATATCAGCTGCATTAATTTCCACAGCTTGTTGTTCATCCACTTCCAGCAGAGAGTTGATGGCTGCTATACCAATGCTGGCTTCCAATAAATGATCAGAATGAGCATACTCTGCCAACTCACGCGCCGTCTTTTGATGCAGGCGGCCTACATCCCTCACCTGCGTATGCCCATGGGTGTAATGATCCATCAAGGTGGCAGCTAGTCCACAATGACGGCTGCATACAGCAGTCCAGTGAGCACCCACCAGCACCGAGCGCACGGGGGCGTCAAAATTCAGAGTTGCCAGTAAATCATCAATGATCGTCATTGCAGGGCCTCATCAAGATACTCTATACACCGAAAATTCCTGATAGCAGGAACACGAAGATCGAACCCAAGATGATACCAATGGCGGTGTAGTGCTGATGCCCATGCTCACGGGCGGTCGGGATGAGCTCGTCTAGTGTGATGAACATCATGACACCGCCCGCGAAGGCCAGCGCGCCCGGTACCAACGCTTGAAAAGATTTCAGGAAGAGGGCGGCTACCAGCGCGCCGATTGGTTCTACCAGACCCGAAAATAACGCTACTCTAAAGGAGTCCCATTTGCACACGCCGCTCGTACAAAGCGGCAAGGCCGTGGCGATCCCTTCCGGGATATTGTGTAACAAAATCGCCATCGCTAAAAAGAATCCGAATTTCGGCGAATGCATATAACCTGCGCCGACGGCAATCCCTTCGGGCAGGTTATGGATGGTGATGCCAATGGCAAGCAGGACGCCGGTTTTAAAGAGCCGTTGGTCAACAATCCCGCCATTGTTAAGAACGCGTCCGTAGCGATGCCTGCCGGGGTGTGGAGGAACGTCAGCGCCTTGTCCCATTGGGCTTTCGAGCAATTGGATCTCTCTCTCCCCAAAACGGATATGTGGAACAGCGATGTCGATCATGAGCATAAAGAATGCACCCACGCCAAAGCCGATCGTGGCTGTCCAAAAGCCCTTGAGCGCCCAGGCTTTGTTAACCAGTTCCAGAAAGGATAAAGAGATCATCACACCGGCAGTTAAGCCCATCAGAAAGCCAAAAGACCGCTTGCCTGGCTTCCGAATGACCGCGACCAGGCCGCCCAGACCGGTTCCCAACCCTGCCACTAGGCTGAGAAGAAATATGTTCAAGATTGCGTTCATATTAAGCCTGCTTTAAGCCTGTTCAGCCATCCAGTTGACGATCTCGGATTGACGGGTTTGCTGTTCTGTCAGTACTTCACACATCAACCCGCGACTACCCGAAAGGCCAACCACCACGCCCCGTTCCCCTGGCTTTAAACTGCTCAAGGGAGTTTGGCCCGGCTGCGATGGGCCGAGTTCTTCCAGTTTTTTACACTTCGACCTTAGTCTCATGATTGGTAGCCCTTTCTTCACGACAGTTGGAACAGTAGCCAGTGAGGGATAGGTGTACATCTATGACCTGCACACTCTCCCGATCAATCAGAGATTGCACGGCTTCCGTTACGGCAGGAGCTTCGAATTCGATCACTTGGCGGCACCTGATACAGGTGAAGTGATAATGGGGTAACTCTTGTACCGCCTCGAAATGACCATGTTCTTCGCCCAGGCTGTGTTCTATAACCAGCCCCACCGCTTTCAGCAAAGCCAGCGTCCGGTAAACCGTGGCAAGACCGATGCGTGGATCGTGTGCTTTGACCCGATCATGGATGTCTTCGGCGTCCAAGTGTCCCCGGCTTTCTTCCAGCACTTCCAGGATCAACTTACGCTGGCGGGTCACCCGCAAACCATTGGAGCGAATGGCGATGATGAATTGTTTTTCTCTACTCATAGCGCATTAATTGATAATAATAATTATTATCAATATAAACCATTTCACAGCCAGCAACAAGTGACATTCGTCACGAAATGATGCCGCAAGGAACGGATTGGTTTGCATCTTACCCCCAAGCACCACAGCCGTACCAGAAAGCGAAAACCGCCCCACCGGCGCGGCTTCGTCGAACGCTTTCAGCCGCGCGGGTAGCACCGATGGTAAATACCCTACGCCTGCCAGAATAAAGGCTAACTGTCGAATGGCTTGTTTCCACTTTTATTGGAGGTGCATCTTCGCTTCACTCCAGAAGCGCTTTCCATACCGTTGCTCATGATAGATAATCATTCCGACACGTTGATTACGCTACCTACACCGATGCACAGAAAATCCTCACCATACTCGGTCGCGAACAAGGCAATGGCGCGCTCGCCCGTACAGTGCGAGGAGGCGACTTTTAACACACCAAGCCGCCTGATATCGCCAATAATGGTAGCAATCTCAACCTCGGTTTTATCATCAAGATGGAAACCGCCCAACACCATTTAGACAGGCTCTCCAGTCAGCTCTTCGGCTCTTTCAATGATCCGGACGATTCCTGGATGGGCTTATCCGGTGACGATTACCAGTCCGTCCGGCGTGCGGATCACCAGTGCCTGTTCAGGGATAGCCCCGCTGATCTCGCCGGTGGTGAGAATGTTTTCTGTGATTGGTTGACCGGGTGTTACTTCAATCACCCCTGTGACATGTTGGACCTGACGTATGTAAGATTCCCCAAATTAGGGGAGCAGATAAACAGATGCCTGTGGAGCAACCTCCAGCAAAACTCCAAGCCCTCCTGTGTAATCGCCGTGGGCATGGGAGAGAACGACATATTGGATGCGGGTGGGATCAATCGAGAGTAACTATGAATTTCTCGATTGGATCCGTCCATCTTTGCCAGTGTCAAACAGTAAAGTCTGACCGCGATACTCCACCAGCGCAGAAAAACCCCAGTCGGTTGTCAGGCGCGTATCGAAGGGAATATTATTGTACAAGGATGGTAATCGTGAGCGAAGCAATCGGAGAAACAATGGTCGGCAGCGTATCCTCCGCAGAGATGGGGGATGCGATAGGAGGTAGGGTCGCGATCGAGGAGGTCGTGGGAATTGGCGACGGGCTTGCATTAGAGGTGGAGGCAGCAGGCAGGGATGTCAACGAGGAAGAAGGAGAAATTGGCACAACTCAGCCAGATAGCAGCGCACTGATGACCGAAAGGGAGATCAGCATATCAGTAAGCAAGGTCTTGGCAGAATGACTAGCTCGATACGCTCTCCGCTTCTCGCGTTGTTCGACCGGGACTCCTGCAGAGATATCGATAAAAGAATGTCTGCCCACGATGACCTCCGAATGGAATCAGACCAGAGAGTTATCAACGACTCACCGGCAGTCCATCCTTCGCATAGAACGCCTTTGCTGCGCTCCAGAACCAGGTCCCAAACCGTTTTACCCTTTGAGTTCGCCCCCGGGCCTCAAGCCTGGTCAGCGCTGCTTTAACCTGTTCCGGCTGCCAGGCAGGCAGACCGGCCATCAAGTCTGCTTCCGGCATGGGGTGACGTGTAATAATACCCATCAAGGTCCCTTCCAAGTCCTCGGTTTCGATGAAATCGCTCTTCGCTTGGGGAGGAACTAAAACCCTGGCAAGCTGACCCAGGATAGCTCGCGCCCGTTGCAACCCATCTTCCTGCGCAGGCTGCACCCAACTCTCGGCTGGCGGCCGGGTCGGCAGAGACAGGTGTACCTCGTCAGGCCGGATGCTATCCATAATCGACGAGATTTCCTTCAAAGCGGTCTCGGTGTCGTTGACGTCCTTGATCAACATCACCTCCACCCATAGCTTGCCGGTATATTCTCGGCGAAATAAACCCAGTCCATCCACCAGCCGTTGAAAAGTCAGCTTCGGCCAGGGGCGGTTGATCTTGCGGTACAGGTCAAGAGTCCCGGCATCCAGTGAAGGCAGCACAGCGTCCGCAGCGGACAACTCTGTGCGCACTTCAGACCGGTACAGCAGCGACCCGTTGGTGATGACTGCCACCGGAAACTCCGTCAACCGTTTGACCTGCCGAATCAGCCATCCTAGTCCATTATGTAGTGTCGGTTCACCCGAACCGACAAAGGTGATCCAGTCAATTTCGCCGGGGTGATGGACACGCAAGGCGTGTTCCAACTCAATAATAATGTCCCTGCATGGTATATACTCCATTCGCTCGTTCGTCAGCGGATGGGTACGCCCCAACTGGCAATAGATGCAGTTCCAGTTGCAGGTCTTGAGCGGAATGGTATCAATACCCAGGGATTTGCCTAGCCGTTGAGAGGGGACAGGGCCGAAGACGTAGTTCATCTTTCGCTGTCTTTCAGGTAGTACGGCGTTCCGCCACAGGCACTGCCTCGATAAAGGCTTTCAGCAACGCCGGGATTTCGGCTAGTGTCACTGATTCAACCTGTCCGGCGTCGCACAGGGCAGCCACATTTGGGGCAATTGGGAGTTGTGCCAGCAATGGCGCGCCGGCGGTCTTCGTAACCTCACCCGCATGGCTGGGGCCAAAAATGAAATGCTGCTTGCTGGTGTCCGGGCAGATAAAGTAAGCCATGTTTTCCACCACGCCAACAATGGGCACACCAACAGCCTGCGCCATGTGCACCGCCTTGCGCACGATCATGGCCGCCAGACCCTGTGGCGTGGTGACCATCACAACCCCTTTGACAGGCAGCGATTGCATGGTGGTCAGGGCAGCATCCGAGGTGCCAGGAGGCAAATCGACCAGCAGGTAGTCCAGGTCACCCCACATTACATCTCCCCAGAGCTGGGTGATGGCTCTGCCAATCAGCGGCCCCCGCCAGATGACCGGCTGATCCTCGCTGGCCAGCAAAAAATTCATGGAGATGACCTTAATCCCGGTGCGGCTCTGGAATGGCCGTATACCAACCGGCCCTGGCTCTACCGGCCCCTGTAATCCAAACAACATAGGAATACTGGGACCGGTGATGTCCGCGTCCAGGATGCCCACTCGATATCCATCTCTTGCCAGCGCTGCGGCTAGCAAACCGGTGACCAGCGATTTTCCAACGCCGCCCTTGCCGCTCATCACAGCCACCACGCGTTGGATGTGGTTGTATTGGGCTGCGGCTCCCTCTTTTGGCTCGCCGAAAAGCGCCTTGCGTTCCTCCTCTGTCATGGCGGTCAGGTGAACGGATACCTGGTTGACCTCCGGCAAATTGGCAATGGCTGCGCGTACATCGGATTCGATCTGATCTTTGAGCGGGCAGTTGGGTACCGTCAAGGCAATAGTAACTTCTACCTTACCGCTGCGCACCTGTACGTCACGCACCATCTTCAAGTCTGTCAGGCTGCGGTGCAGTTCAGGATCGTTGACTCGCGAAAGCGCTTCGAGTACTTTGTCTTTGTCAAGCATGAGAGTCTCCTTGAAATAGATTGATGATAACTTGCTGGCCAGACGGGAGCACCCTCTAAAGCTGGAGGGTATTGATATTGGCAGAACTCAAACACCAAGCGCAGGTCGCGCCGATAACCAACGGTTCGAGGAAAGTCAGGTAAATCGAGAACAGCGTGCCAAAAGTGGTCATTCCCAGCAGGGCACGCGCAGCCAACGTGCCGTGTGTGTCGGCGCTGTTCAAACAGATATCGAGCTTTTCTCTCAAGATCTCCAAACGCTCGCTCACACCTGGAAGGAACTGACCGTCCAGCGTCAGCGTGCCGTTTACATCGACTGCTAGGTACTTCAAGCACATTTCCTCGCGCTCGGGAATGTCAACTTCCAGTATGCGTTCCGACCTTTCTAAATCCAGTGTCTCACTTTATTCTTGTATGCCTGCCAAGCCGGACTGAATTTATGCCCCAGTATTTCTTTCATCAGTCTCAGTCGTAGGCTGCACGAGTGGTTTCATCTGCCATAGTGGGCCCGAGAAGCGGCTTCCAAGCAGGATCCTCCCATGTTCCTAGATGCGTATGCATGTCAAGATATTTCTTCGGTATCGGGTGCGTTCCTACGACTACCTTCACGCCATAGCGTTTTTCAAGAAAGGCTTTGAATGTTTGGATGTAAGGACAAGGCGGATAGCCAACGACCAAACCGGTAGCCAAGTGAATCACCTGCGCCCCATTTTTCACCATCTCTTCGCCAGTATATTCAATGTTGCCGCCTGGACACCCATCACAAGTAGTGTAACCAACCAATTCTACTTCCGTGTTGGTGTATATACTGAAAGCGCCTTCCTTATTTTTCATTGCCCGGAGGCATTTCCCGCCTGCGCAACAACGGTAGCGATCGCAGATGATGATTCCTATCTTCGTCTTGGTAATCATTTCGACTCCCTTATAGTATGTCTTGTTTTCGTCTCGCCATTTAAACTGACATCAGACTGGCTAACATTTGCACTTTAAAAGCAAAAGATGGCTTTGCTGTTATGGTGCTTCTAATTACTTAATTCACTGTCTTTCCGTTCTGTTCTTTGCCTTGCTGGAAGAACCTGTTTCAGCCAGGCGGTCAACTCATCTGCCAGTATTAAGCCGACAATCTCCACGATCAGAAGAACACAAAGTAACGCGGGACTCGTTACATATACACCCGGTACGCATCTCTATATTTCTTCAAGCAGACCTCCTCCTCCGCGATAATCCCGAAATGGCCAAACAAACGGGCTCCCAGGAACATGAACAACGCAGGCCACGAGCCAATGGTGATACCAATTCCTAAAAGCACAACCGAAGACATAAATATTTGGGGATGCAGGGATATCTTGTAGATGCCTCGGGTAACCGGCTGATCAAAGGGGGTATTCCTGAAGTCGAAGATGGCTTTTACCAAACCCATCAAACCCAGAGCAACTAATAGGCTGCCAATGACGAGAACGGGCGATCCCAGCTTCAAGGGTGTGAGGACGATCAGGACCACACACACCAACGCAAACAGCTTGCTGATCACGGTAAAGTAGGCTTGCCTTTGACTCCAACCAGATCGGTCAAAGAACCGTGCTACCACCTGCTTTGGGGAGAGTAGGAAAAAGATCCCTTCCGTCAAACCAAGCAATCCCAATAAGAGCCTTCCATTCAGCCAACCGATTCTAAGTGAAGGTATGATTTCCATGTTAACGTTCTCTTGATCTTATAGCCAACGCCTGACCTTTTTCTTATAGTCCAGCCAGGTCAGGCCGAATTTCTGCGCCATCATTCGCTCTTCAACACGGATGAACACGATTTCCATCAGGATGATAAAAATGGGCACGATCACCCAGGGTGTCAACGATCCCAATAGGCTGGCAACCCCGATCAGCACCAGCACGAATCCGAGATACATCGGATGGCGGCTGATTCCATATACTCCATCAGTTAACAGAGCGTTGGATTCCAGGAAAGGCTTGACGGTGGTGCCTGCTTTATGAAAAGCGCTGTCTGCAATGAGATTGAGCCCAATGCCCAAGACCAACGGGATCAGACCGAACAGATTCCAGGGCAAGGGGATAAATTGTGCCGTTGGGAACGTAAAATGGATGATCAGTATCGCAATGAGCGCGATTAATAAATAGGAGGGGGGATGTATTTTCTTGTACATTGCTAACTCCTTTATGAGTTTTATTCTTCCATAGCTTGCTTCAGCCAGTTCATCAGTTCGTCACCCAGAGCGAAACCGACGATATCCAATTTTTGTTCTGTTACACCATCCACTTCGGCTACGGCTTGCTGTAAAGCAGCAGACAATGGGATGGCAATCGGGCAGAACGGAGATGAGGGACGAAATTTGTAGCTAACGTATCCATTCTCGTCTACGGTCAGATCTTCGATCAGACGCATACGCACCACGTCGACACCGGTTTCGGGATCGATCACCTTTGTCAGGCGTTCTAATATGGCCTGGCGAAGCTTCTCGGAATCAGTCGTGTTCATTTTGTACTCCATTCAGGCGAATGGCAATTGTCTTCCAAATCTCTACAAGTTCCTGGCTGGCAGGTGTATCCGGGCGATACACGCTGACAGGTTCACCGTTCATCATTGCTTCCGTGACAGTCGCATCGAACGGGATGTTTCCGATGATTTCTACACCCAACTCTTGGCAAATATTCTCTATCTGCTTTGCTCCTTCTGGGTAAATATCAGCTTTATTGATGACCACCAGGGTGAGTACGCGAAAGTGAGCCGTCATTTGTAGTACGCGCTCCAGATCGTAGATGCCAGCCGCGCTCGGCTCGGTTACAATCAAAGCCAGGTCTGCTCCCGAGGCAGCTGAAATGACCGAACAACCGATGCCGGGTGGACCGTCCACGATCACAGCCTGGCAGTTCGTGTCCAGCGCCAGAAGTCGGGCATTCTGCTTGACGACGGTTACCAGTTTGCCTGAATTCTCCTGGGCTGGATAGAGGTTGGCGTGAAACAGAGTCCCATAGCGGCTTTCGGAGCGGAACCACTGTCCGGCGAGCTGTGGTTGCATGTGGATGGCGTCTTCGGGACATTGGTACACACAGGCAGCGCAGCCTTCGCAGGCAACTGGATCGACCGTGTAAGCATTACCATTGCTCCCATTCCTAATGGTCGAGGGGGGACCGATGGCATCGAATCGACAGACTTGCTCGCAGATTCCGCAACCCTCACACAAACTTTTATCGATTACCGCTAACGAGCCACCGGTGAAATCGTGAGTTTCAATCTTGTGGGGGTGCAGCACCAGTTCCAGGTTGGATGCGTCCACGTCAGCGTCGGCAAGAACGACTTTGAGTGGGGATGGTCCGGCATGAGCCAGGTGTGCAAATGCGGCTGCCAGACTGGTTTTACCGGTGCCGCCTTTGCCGCTCAGAATCACGAGTTGCTTCACGTTCTCACCCACCTCTACTCCCCCTTATCAATCGGATAACACCCAGCAGGAGGTTAATCCGAGGTACGCGCTGCATGTAGCACCGGTACGCCTCACCGAACTTTTCAAGCGCTTGGTAGTCTGAATCAAGGATCGTTGCATAGACCAGGCCTATGGAGACAACACCCAGCGTCCAAACGAGCCAGTTTTGTGCGACCATTGCCATTGAAAGATTGAACATAATCCATCCTAGGTACTGCGGGTGGCGGATAATGGCGTAAAGTTCACTGTCGACGAATACCGTTGTCTCAATGTAGCTTTTCCCTTTCGGCACGCCGCCTTTTCGACGTAATATAAAAATTGGTAGGATGCCAAAAACCAAGGAAATAACCCAAATAAACCATCCAAAAACCCGCAGTGCCCAACAACCAGCCGGATTATAAAAGATAAAAAAAGCAATCACGTACTGCATGATTGTTAGAATACCCGCGATGCCTGACACGTCACACCTTCGTTATGATAGCCTGCTGATTTGAATAAACATCTGCCAGAAGCGTTCAGTATACTCAGGGTGAATCTCCACCAGCGTCCGTCCCTGCGCTACGCCCTCGGCGATGGCACGTTCGAAAGGGATGTACAGGAGTACGGGCAGTTTCTCGGCGTCACAAAAAGCTTCCAGGTCGGGATACGCTCCGTTGGCGCGGTTGATGATCACGCCCGCAGGGATTCCCAACTCATTGGCCACTTGCGCTGCCAGCCGCAGGTCGTGCAGACCAAAAGGAGTCGGCTCGGTGACCAGCAACAGGAAATTGGCTCCGCGCGCCGATTCAACCACCGGGCAGGATGTTCCGGGTGGGGAATCTACAATAACGATTTGACCAGGTTGGGGGACGCCCCACCGTTTCAATTGGCGGATAACGGGGACAGCCATCGGCTCGCCCACGTTCATCACGCCGCGCCCGAATTGGATGCCGTTCGTTGCCGCGCCGCGCTCCAACACGCCCATCACGTTAGGGATTTCGGTTATAGCCTGTTCAGGACAGACGAGCGTACAGCTGCCGCAGCCATGGCAGAGTTGGGGAAAAACCAACGTCTTTTTGCCCAATACGGCAATGGCATGATATTGGCAGACCTCGGTGCATTTGCCGCAGTGGCTGCATTTCGTTTCGTCCACTTCAGGAATCATGAGGCTGACTTCGCGGCGTTGGGTAAAAACCGGTTTCAGGAAAATGTGGGCGTTGGGTGCTTCCACATCGCAATCCAGAAAAAGCGGCGGAGGTGTTAACTCCGCCGCCAGGCTTAGCGCCAAACTGGTCGCGACGGTGGTCTTGCCGGTACCGCCTTTCCCGCTGGCGATGGCGATCCGCATGCGATTAGCCGTGGTGCCCATGGTCGCAGTCGCTCTGCGTGGGCACACCAACCTGCTGAAGTTGCCCGGCTTTGAAGCATTCTATAGCCTCACGGGCTGTGCGAACTTCACCATAGACGTACATTTGTATACCTGCAGTATCGAGCGCCTCAAAGGCGTTCGGGCCGAAGTCGCCGCTGATGACGGCGTCTACCTTTTTCTCGGCCACGAATTGCGCGGCCTGGATGCCCGCCCCGCCGGGAGCGCTGACCCCAGGGTTA
>Ga0315277_10001614_pt1 | contig 32452 bp, 32 predicted proteins | sample YL17G05_15_MG_FD_203695 | JGI IMG/M metagenome (GOLD analysis project Ga0315277, IMG submission 203695) | Sediment microbial communities from Yellowstone Lake, YNP, Wyoming, USA - YL17G05_15 | ecosystem: Environmental > Aquatic > Freshwater > Lake > Sediment | place: USA: Wyoming | collected...
CCAAGAAGGAGATCCCCTACATCACCCAGATCGATGTCCTCCTCAAACCTATCGAGCACCTCGAACTCTCGGTCCGGTCCTCGAACTGCCTGAAATCGGCCGGGATCGAGCGAATCTACGAGCTCGTTCAGAAGAGCGAGGACGAGCTGCTCAAGACTAAAAACTTCGGCCGGAAATCGCTGGCCGAGATCAAGGAGACTCTGGCCAACCTGAACCTGGGCTTGAGCCTGGACCTCCATCCCAAGCTGGTCGAACGGATTCAGGCGGATGTCCAGGAAGAGAAGAGACGAAAGGAGTTGACGGAATGAGGCACCAGGTAAAGGGGCGAAAACTGCGGCGGCCGACCGCCCACCGGCTGGCCCTGCTGCGCAACCTCGTCACCTCCTTTCTGGAAAAGGAGCGGATCCGGACGACGCTGGCCAAGGCCAAGGAAACCCGGCCGCTGGCGGAGAAGATGATCACACTGGGAAAGAAGGGGACGCTTCACGCCCGGCGCCAGGTCATGGCCTTCGTCCGGAAAGAGGCAGTCGTAACCAAGGTCTTCGACGACCTGGGACCGCGCTTCGGCCAGAGGCCCGGCGGATATTCCCGGATCATCAAGCTCGGCCAGCGCATGGGTGACGGCGCCCATCTGGCCATGCTGGAGCTCGTCGGGTCAGAATTTAAGAAGAAAGAAAAGAAGAAAAAGAAGGATAAAGGGAAGTCCGCTAAGAAGTCCAAATAGCACGTAGTGGAGAAGGCGGAAGGGGACTAGTCCAGGGGGAGCACCCAGAGCTGCTGACCCGGGAATATCTTGGGGGCGCCCTCAAGTCCATTCAAGCTGAGGAATTCCTCCAAGTTCATAGCGTGGCTCTTGGCAATACTGTAGAGAGTATCACCCGCCTTGACGGTATAAGCGAGCTTTCCCCCCGCGTTGCCTTCCGCTGACCGCCCGCCCGCTGCGGACGAGGGGACCGTCCCTCCGCGCCCTGGGATCTTCAGCCTCTGCCCCGGCTTGATGAAGTGCACGCTGCGCAGGCCGTTCAACCGGGCGATGGCGCTGACGCTCGTACGGTAGCGGGCGGCGATGGTGGACAAAGTCTCTCCCTTGCGCACATAGTGCCACGTGTACTCGGCTTCGGGGGGAATCCATTTGGGAAGGCCGGCAGTCACCCCCCCGATTTTCTCTCCACAGCCGACCGGAACGCGCAGGATATATCCATAAGCCGGCGTCGAATCATACCGTAGCTCGGGGTTCAGGATGGAAAGCTGGGAGGCGTCCACCCCGAGCGACGCCGCCAGGGCGGACAGCTTAAAGGGCTGATCGATGGGGACCGAGTCGAACTCGAGCGGAGGATCGGGCTGGGGAAGTTCGAAACCATATTTTTCGGGGTCGTTGATGATTAAGAGTGTGGCGATGAACCGCGGGACAAAGCGGGCGGTCTCCCAGGGCAACTGACGGTAGAGGTCCCAGAAATTGTCGAGGTAGTCGATCCGCTGGGTGCGAATGACGTTCTGCACCCGGACCTCGCCGCAATTATAGCTGGCCAGGGCGGTGGACCAGTCGCCGAAAAAGGAATGGAGCTCGATCAGGTACCGGATCGCCGCCCGGGTGGACTTGAGGAAATCCATGCGCTCGTCGATATATCGGTCGCGCTTAAGCCCGTAGCGGTAGCCGGTCGATGAGATAAACTGCCACAAGCCGAGGGCCCGCGCCCGGGAGAGCGCCCTCACTTTGAAACCGCTCTCGATGAAAGGCAGCCAGGAGAGCTCCTCCGGCAGGCCCTCTTTTCGCAGCTCCTCCACGATGACATCGCGATAGAGCCCCGACCTCCGGTAGGCTTCGAGGAACTGGGCCTTTTCTTTGGTCTGGAAGGACTTGATCTCGTCCAGAACTTCCTTGTTTTCCTCGAGGGGGATAGTTTTGTGGTTGTCTCCGACCGTAACCGGCCGGGAAGCATAAATCTGCTGGATGCGCTGGGCGATCAGGAGTCTGAGGTCGTTTTTTTCCTGGACCAAGGGAGAATCCGGAGCAAGCTGGACCTTGAGGATGAGGGCATAGGCGTCGTCGAGAGCCTGGAACGCCGAGTCCCAGTCCCCCCTTTCCCAGGCCGCCTGGGCGTCCTGGTAGGTGTTGAGCGCCTCTTCAAGAAGGACCGAGGGGTCTTCTTTCTCGGTGAGATCTTCTCTTTCCTGCTCTGGGGTCTCAGACGATGGTTCTCTTTGAGCCGGAGGGATTTCCTTCTGTTCTGGAGGATGTTCCTGGGGAGGAGGTTCAGATGGCTGATTCTCCTGAACGGGGCCAGCCTTCGGCGGAGTGACAATTTTTGGCGGGACCTTGGATGAGGAGCAGGCCCAAGAGAGAAGAAGGGCCAGTCCCAAGAATACAGAGGCGGTCAGGTTTTGCTTTTTCATCTCCTAAGGTCTTAATTTATATCATTTTACGACCAACCGGTCAATTATTTTTTAAATCTTTCAAGGAGACGACGTCGGCGGATGTACTCAATTTGAGTACAATCTATCTTTGTTTTTGGGTGATCTTCTTGTGCCAACGCCAGGCGGTCTCGACGATCGTCTCCAGGCCGGAATAACGGAGCTCCCAGCCCAGCCTTTGCTGGGCCTTTTCTTTGGACGCCAGAAGAACCGGTACATCTCCCCACCGTTTGGGCCTGGCATTGAAGGCCACCTTCCGGCCGGTCATCTCTTCCACTTTTCTGACCACTTCCAAGACCGAGAAGCCACGGCTGGCCCCCAGGTTGATGAAATCGCTCCCCGCCGAGGCCAGGAGCTTCCGGAGCGCCAGGAGGTGGGCTTCGGCTAGGTCGGTGACATGGATATAGTCCCGGATGGCCGTGCCGTCTGCGGTAGGGAAGTCCGTCCCGTAGAGGTCGAAGCTTTTCTTTTTCCCGAGCAGGAACAGAAGGATGTTCGGAATGAGATGGGTTTCCGGGTCGTGCAGCTCTCCCAGTTCGGCCCCAGGGTCCGCCCCGGCGGCGTTAAAGTAGCGAAGCGAGATGAACTTCAAACCGTAGGCTTTCTCGTAGTCCTGGAGGATCCTCTCCACAAAGAGCTTAGTATGTCCATAAGGATTGATCGGGCTCAGCGGGTGCGATTCCGTGATCGGGATCTCCTGGGGAGTCCCGTAGACCGCGGCGCTCGAGGAGAAGATGATCTTCTTGACGCCGGCCTCCAGCATGGCTTCGAGCAGGTTCAGGCTGGTGCTCAGATTATGGGTATAGTATCTCTGGGGGTTGAGGTAGGATTCGCCCACCTGGATGAGGGAAGCAAAGTGCAGGACGGCCTCAATTTTCCTGGTGTCGAAAACCCGGCGAATGGTCTCCTTATCGTCCAGGTCGCCGCGGATGACTTCTCCACCGACAACGAGCTCTTCTTTCCCGGACGAGAAATTGTCGAAGATGACGACTTCATACCCCTCGCGGAGCAGGGACTTGACCGTATGAGAACCGATGTAGCCCGCGCCTCCACAGACCAGGATTTTCATATCTTTTTCCCCTTGATAAGGCCTTCGGCGACTTGGATCCCCCGGGCTTTGGTCTCGAAGGCGTTGTCGAGCTGCATCCCGTACAGGCGCTTAAGGACCTTGCCCATGGCCGGGCCCGGCTGGACACCCAGGCCGATCAGGTCCCGGCCTAGGACGAGCGGCTTGATGGTCTCCCGGCTGACGTTCAGCTCCTCGAACCTTCGAAGAAGCCATTTTCCTTGCCTATCCAAAGACTTGGCTAGCCGCTCCTTCCGGCCGGCCCGGTCGGCGGCGTCGAGATAGATCAGAAGCTCGATCTCTCCCTGTGTTTCTACGGCCAGGCGGTTGAAGGCCTTTTTAGTCACGTTCTCCCGGTTCAGCCAGAGCTCGGACAGCCGGTGATGGGAACGGATGAGCAGGGGCACCATTTTCCTGAGGTTGTAGCCGTTCCAGGAAAAGACCCGGAATCGCGCTAGGACTTTTTTGACGATTCGCTCGCTGGCCAGGTCGTGGCCGTTGTTGGTGATGACCATCCGGCCCCGCTTGTATTCCCAGTGGGCTGTGGCCGGTTTGCCGACGTCGTGATAGAGTGCGGCCAGCAGCAGACAGAGTTTTTTCTCCTGGCCCAGGCCGGCGAACCCGGCGATAGCCCTGGCCTGGTCAACAGTGAGCTGGGTATGGCGCCAGACGCTGTGATGGCCGAAATCGTCTTTCTCCGGGTGGAAAAGGGAGTCCTGGATGGACAGGGTGAGCCGGTAGAGTTCAGGGAAGAGCCGTTTGAGCGCTCCCAGCTTGAAGAGTTCCTCCAGCCCGACCGAAGGACGCTCCGCGAGCAGGAGGATCTTGAACACTTCCTCGTTGACTCTCTCCACACTCAACGCGCTCAGGTCGATTTCCTTGGCGATATCGTAGATATCCGGGTCGACGGAGAACCCGAGGACGGAGGAGAAACGGGCCACCCGCAGCACCCGAAGCGGGTCCTCGGGAAAGGCCCGGCGATTGGTCAGCCGGATCCGTCGCGCCTTGATGTCGTCCTGGCCCCCGAACGGATCGATGAGAGCTCCGTCCGCAAGCCTCAGGGCCATGCTGTTGCAGCGGAAATCACGGCGTTCGAGGTCCTTCTCTATGGGAAGAGCGGGGTCGGACGTGATCAGGAAGTCCCGGTGGCGGCGGGCCGGCTGGTCGGCCGGTATGTCTGTCCGCGGCAGGGCGATATCGTAGGTCTTCTTCCGGACCGTGAACTTGATGATCCCGAAACTCCGGCCGACGAGGTCGACCCTGCCGAGCGGACTGATCCGCCGGATGATCTCGTCCAGGGGGAATCCGGTGACCAGGATATCGATTTCTTCGGACGGCTTTCCCATGACCAGGTCACGGACATACCCGCCCACCGCGTAGGCGTTCCGGCCGAACAGCCGGACGAAGAGGCCCTTATCCCGGAATTCCGCTTTGAAGTTTGACATGGCAGTGTTCTCGGACGCCTATTTTAACACGCTTTTTCCCTATTGTAGAGAATGGGGCACTCCTCTTCAAACGATATTTAGGCTTGTCCTTTGGAGGGCCATCGTGTATTCTAGGGACTTCGGGTTGAACATGGACAAAACGCTGCTGCGAAGGACGGTTTCCAGTCTCCTGTTCTTTCTCATGGCGGCGGGACTGGCGGCCTCTCCGGCCAAGAAGAATATCGTCGTATCCCTGGAGAGAAAAGAGATCCGGGACATGGATTCGTCAGGTCTCATCCTCATCTTCTTCCTCGAGATCGCGAATTCCGCACGCTCGTCCTATTCTCTGGGCGAGTATGATTATCGGGTCGTCGTCGAGGGAGCGGATTATTTCGCCCTGAAGACGAGCCTGGAGTCGCCGATACTCGTCGAGAAGGATAAGATCACCCGCATCTCGCTTCCGGTAAAGATCACGTATGCTGACCTCTTGGAGAGGGTGCCAGCGGTGGCCGACATCCCCAAGGCTTCCTGCTACGTAACCGGCCTGCTGATGTTTGCCGATAGCCGGGGCCGGCAGGAGAAGATCCCGTTCGCTTTTTCCGGAGACTTCCCGGTCTTCCGGGAGTTGGAGGTTGAGGTCAAACCCCTCGCTGTGAAGACGCTGACCATCGGCGGCGCGGAATTCACTCTCTCCTTTTCCCTCCGGAACAGGAACAGTTTTGAGTTGATGCTTGGGAAGCTTGCTTACAAGTTCGAGGCCGAGGGCCGGACCATCGCCGAGGGCGTCATCCCGGGCGGAAAGAAGATCGAGAGCCAGGCTGAGGTCGTCTTCAGCCTGCCGCTCATGCTGGATTTCTTCGAGGTCGGACGGGAGGTCTTCGATATCTTCCAAAAGCCTTCCGCCGCCTGCCTCTTGAGCGGCGGTTCACGCGTCGATTCCGTCTGGGGCGAGCTTAAGATGAGTTTTGTCAAGAAGGGCGATATCCAGATCATCCGGGCCCAGTGATCAGTTGTCCCGGCCCTCTTCCCGGCTTCTTAACGATCAGAACCAGTAGTTGACTCCAAGCGAGAGCTGGTAGCCGCCGAGGTCAAAGTCTTCAAAATCTGGGAAGTTCTCACCCAGATTGCCCTTGCCGACGTTGTACTTGAACTCGGCCTCGAGGGCCAGCCGGCTGGCGACGGGGATCATGAACCCGGCGAAAGCCTGGAAGCCGACGGAGAAGCGGCTTTCGGCCCGGGCCTGAGCCTGGTAGATGCCGTAGATCGGGACATCACCAAGGTCTGGATCTGTGTATACCCACTCATCGGTGAAATCGACCATGTCACCCAGGAGCTTGACGCTCCAGATGTAGAGAGAAACCCCGCCTCCGACGTAAGGAATGAAGCTAGAGCGCCGGCCGAACGGAGTCAGTTTCAAGGACATCTGGACGGGAGTGATGGAGACCCCGAAATTATGGGAAATCGCAAAGTCGCCATCATAATACTTGGAAGGGAAGGCGAAATCCCCTTCGTCAAAACTGTACCCCACGTAGTCCTTGTAGTCTCCGAGGCGGATCTGGTTATAGCTGTCCACCCCGATCATGAGGCTGAGCTCCTTGGTGAGGAAGTGCTCGTAGTAGATCCCCAGGGTCGTGGTCTGGAAATCCGATTTCTGGAAGGACATGTTCTGGAACTCGATAGTCCAGAGATCGCTCTGGGCCCGGGTGACAAAATAGCCGAGACGGAAGGAAAGCGCTCCCGACATGCCCAGGGTGGGAAGCAATAGGACAAGGATGGCAACGAGGCCGATCGTTTTTTTCATCTTCTTTCTCCTCTGCCCAATTATTAGCAAAATATATGCCAAAATGAACCTCGCCGGGGTACCGGGTCCGGCTGTGCCCAAAAGGGGTCAGTTGTCACCTAATTTGGCGCCTTGCCCGGTGGATTGTGTTTATATCCCAGGCGAAAACGCATGTCAAGAAAGGCTCGGGGGAGTCCCTCCGAAAGACGCGGATTTTTCCCGGCGAGAAAAATCCGCTCCCTGTCCTCGCTCCGCTCTCCTCTCGGCAAGCCGAGAGGAACCATGCCCGCTGCGCTGCGGAGGGCTTTCTGAGGGACTCCCCCTCGCCTTGGTCATGAAGAAGATGAGAGGAACCGTGCCCGCTCAGTCGTCCACGGGCCTTTTCCCGAAACGTCAACCTTATTTAGGCCCCTACTGATTGCTCAGGAGGGGAAGGGGTGGTTAATGGTTTTAGTTCAAAGTCCTAAAGGCGTTTCGGATCTCGCTTCGCCTTGGTAAAATAAGACGTACCCGCGTCCGCTGCGGAGGGCTTCAGAAATTCGGTGACTTGATCCAAATTCTCCGGAATTTGGTTCGTGTCACCAAGATCCCTTGCTGCGTTGACTTTCTCGGAGACTCCAATTAGCATCTTTTCTGGGAGAAAGGCCGCGCAGCCTGGATCGAAATGGAAACCCGTAGCCTGAAGATTAATCCTAATGCTGTTAAGCCCGCTGTGATTCGAGATATCGCCCGGGTTCTGGCCGGAAACGGGGTGATCGTCTACCCCACGGACACTTTTTATGGCCTTGGCGCGAATTGCTTTTCCCAGGAAGCGCTGCACAGGATATTCGAGATCAAAAAAAGGCCGGGCTTCAAAGGGCTGCCTGTCCTCGTCTCCGACCTGGAGATGGCCAAAGGAATGACGGCAGGTCTTCCCCCGGTTTTTCACACCCTCGCTTCCCGATTCTGGCCGGGCCCGTTGACCCTGGTCCTAAAGGCGGCGTCTCATCTTCCGCCGGAGCTCGTCGGGCCGGGTGGAACCATCGGGGTCCGGCTTCCGGCGGTTGCCTGGCTGCAAGCGCTCATCCGGGAAACCGGTGTCGCTCTAGTGACAACGAGCGCCAACATCTCGGGCGAAGGGGAGCTCGACTCGGCCGAGGAAGTGATCGGCCTGTTCAAGGGAAAAGTCGACCTCATTGTGAACGGCGGCCGGACGCCCGGCGGCAAGCCCTCTACCGTCGTTGACCTGACAGGGGAGAAGCCGATCCTGATTCGGGAGGGTGTCCTTGGCAGAAAAGCGATGGGAGAATTCCTGGAGTACCCATCCCAATAAGCCCGATGAAACCGCGGGACCGAGTATTAACTACACTGCAACATCAGCTTCCCGATCGCATTCCACGCTTCGAGATCTGGATCGACGCCCTGGTGGAGGAACTCGGGAGATCCGATACGGCCGACGCCCACGTCCACTTCGGACAGGATTGCGTCATGATGCCGAGCCGGATCCCGCCGGGAAGCAACGCCTGGAAGGAGGGCGTCGACGAATGGGGTCGGGTCTGGAAAAACGGAATTTACACTGCGGGCGTCATAGATACGGATGCCGATCTCGCCCGGTACTTCCCGCCCTTGGGCTTCTCGGAGGATATGTTCGATCAGGCCGAAATCAACAGCGTCAAACGGCGGTATCCGGACCATTGCCTGATCTACGGGTCGCACATCGGCCCTTTCACTGCGGGCTACATGGCCATGGGACTCGAGCGTTTCTTCACCCGGCTCATCGAAGACCCCCCTTTTATCACCCGCCTGTTGGATAATAGGGCGGAGTGGTGCATCTCCATTTTCCAGAAAGCCGCCAGCTTGGGAGCTGAGGTAATCATCCTGGGCGATGACGCTGCCCACGGCAACGGGCCCATGGTTTCGCCGAAAACCTGGCGCGAGCTCGTCCTCCCTCTCCACCGGCAGATCGTCCGGGCTTTAAAGGTTCCCGTCATCTGGCACAGCGACGGAGCCGCCGCCGGGCTGCTGCCGTTCGCCGTCGAAGCGGGGTTCGTCGGGTTTCATGGGCTGGAGCCGGGCGCTGGGAACGACCTGTCCGTCGTCAAGAGGGACTTCGGCCGTTCCCTTGTCTTGATCGGGAACATCGCCGTCAACGTCCTTTGGGGTTCCGATATGGCCGCGGTTAAAGGGGAAGTGTCCCGCTCGATTCAACAGGGGTCACCCGGCGGAGGATACATGGTCGCCACCTGCAACAGCATTTCCAAGGGGATGAACCCCGTCGCCGTGAAGGAGATGTTCCGTTGGGAAGAGACTCTGGTCTAGCTAAGATTGACCGGTGATTATATTTTAGGGCTTCTCCACCAGTTCGGCGAGACGGTCCCAAGTTTCAACCGCCCCTGGCTACATGCCGGATACAACCATCCCGTCGAGATCTTCAACGGCTGCGTACTTAGCCGTGCTCGTCACCTTGGTTTTGCCATCGACAAATTTCCTCAGTTGATTATTCATCCACTATCCCGCTCAATAATTTCACATCTCATGGGATATATTATCTTAGGCTTTGAGCAAGTTTGTCGAATGATTCGTTCCAGCCTGCGCCGGTCTGATCCTTCATCTCTCCTTCCGGAATGCCGATATGCCTCAGGGTCATTTTTGTTTGGCCGTCTTGTTCTTCGAACATCACGGTCACCTCGAGCTCCATTGGGAAGTCTGCACTTATTCCGTAGTGCGTAGCCGGAACCACGTTGCCCTCAGCATCCGCAAACGAATCGGTGCAGACAATCCGCTCCCTGGGAACGATTTCCTTATATGTGCCTGTGCTCCAGAATTCTTGGCCTTCAGGCGATCGCATGCAGTGGAGATACCTGCCGCCCACGCGGAAATCAATCTTGCTCACCGGCGTCGAGAAATTTTTTGGCCCCCACCACTTTTTGAGGTGCTCGGGATCCGTCCACGCCCTCCAGATGAGATCGCCCGGCGCGCAAAAAATGCGTGTGATGACGAGTTCGTTGGCCGTAACGGCGTTGCTGTTCATGCTTTTTTTCCCTTGCTCCTGTTGGCGAATTCGTTATTGCTCTGATGAATCCAAAAAACCGTCCCCCAAATGTTGATTGAAAGCTAGGGACTCGGCGCGGCGAAGAGATCAGAGTTTCTCTTTCCTACTTGACCTTAGCTCCGGCGGCTACGTCGCGGTCGAAGAACGGGATGATGGCCTTGCCGCCGGTCTCCGCGGCCAGGAGCATGGCCTGGGACTCGATCCCCCGGATAACGGCCGGCTTCAGGTTGACGATGACGATGAGCTTTTTCCCGACCATCTCTTCAGGTGAGTAGACGTCGCCAACGCCCGCCACCATCGTCCTCGTCTCTGTCCCGATGTTGACCTCGATCTTGAGGAGCTTGTCCGTTCCCGGAACTCGCTCCGCCTTGAGAATCTCCCCGACCCGGAGGTCCATGCGCTTGAATTCATCGAAATTGATAATGTCCATTCTCTCCTCCTTTTTCGGCGCGGCCGGCGGCGGGACTTCCTCCTGGAGAAAGTCCTTGAGCGCGACCCTTGGAAATAGCGGAAGGGGCCTCTGGATTTTGACTCCCGTCCCCAGGTTTTCGAAGCGGCAGCTCTCATACAGCTCTTCCGCTACGGCCTTCGTCTCTCCCAGCAGATTCCAGATTTTCTGGGCCGATTCGGGCATCACGGGATAAACAAGATAGCTGATGCCCCGAATGGCTGCCGCAGTCTGGTAAAGGATCCGGGCCAGCCTCTTCTTTTTCGTTTCGTCCTGAGCCAGCTTCCAGGGTTCATTATCGGCCAGATATTTATTAACTGTGTTGATGTAGACCCAGATCTCCTCCAGGGCCCTGCTCAAGGCATAATCCTCATAAAGCTCTGCTACCCGTGGTTTGAGCGTCTCGAATCCTTCCCGGATGGCCCTGTCATTATCTTGCTCCTCACCGCCCGCCTCGACGATACCCTTCTGGTAGCCCAGGATCATGGTCAGCGTCCGGTGGACGAGGTTCCCGAGGTCGTTGGCCAGGTCCGAGTTGACCCGATGGAGGAAGCCCTCGTGGGAGAAGTTGCCGTCCACCCCGATCGGGATCTCGCGGAGCAAAAAATAGCGCAGCGGGTCGGGGCCGAATGTCTTTAGGATAACATGGGGGTCGAGGACGTTGCCCTTGGATTTCGACATCTTGGCCTCGTCCTTGAGCCACCAGCCGTGGCCGTAAACCGTATGGGGGAGCGGGAATCCGGCGGCCATCAGGAAGGCGGGCCAGAAGATGGCGTGGAACCGCAGGATGTCTTTCCCGATCAGGTGGATATCGGCCGGCCAGAACCGCTCGAACTTCTTCAGATCCCAATCATACCCGGCGCCGGTGAGATAGTTATGGAGCGCGTCGAACCAGACATAGATCGTGTGCTTGGGATCATCCGGGACGGGGATGCCCCACTTGACCGTTGTCCGGGTGATGCTCAGGTCCTTGAGTCCTTGGCGGACAAAGCTCACCACCTCGTTCATCCGGCCGGGCGGCCGGACGAATTCGGGATTTTCGGCATAATACTTGAGAAGCGGCTCCTGGTAGGCGGAGAGCCGGAAGAAGTAGCACTCCTCTGAGACGAGCACGGCCCGCTTGCCGCAGTCCGGGCAAACTTTGTCGCCCTCGGGTTGGAGCGGGACATCCTCGGCCAGGAAGTTCTCGTCTGATACGCAGTACCATCCCTGATAGGTCCCTTTATAGATATCTCCCTTTTCTTTCAGCCGGAGGAAGATTTTCTGCACGCCCTTCTCGTGAAATGGCTCGACCGTCCGGATGAAAAAATCGTTGGAGATGTTGAGGGCTTTCCAGAGGTCTTTGATCCGTCCGACCACTGTGTTCGCCAGGGCCAGCGGCGTCACTCCCTTTTCCGCCGCCGCCTTCTCGATCTTCTGGCCGTGCTCGTCCGTCCCCGTAAGGAAGAAGACATCTTTCCCCCGCAGCCGGTTGAACCGGGCGAGGGCGTCGGCGATGATCGTGGTGTAGGCGTGGCCGATATGGGGGATATCGTTCACATAATAGATCGGAGTCGATATATAAAAAGTCTTTTTAGAAGTCTTTGACACTCGTCACTCCTCCTCTGATCAGCATCATGGCCTCGGCGCGGGTGGCGCTGTTCGTGCGGAATGAGCCCCGGACCGCGGATGTCACGGTCACCGATTTGGGTTTTTTGGCCCCGCGCATGGACATGCACATGTGCTCGGCCTCGATGACGACCATAACGCCCAGAGGCTTGAGATGCTCGTCGAGGATGTCGGCCACCTGCTTGGTCAACCGCTCCTGGACCTGGAGACGCCGGGAAAAGATGTCCACCACCCGGGCGATCTTGCTCAACCCGACGATGCGGCCTGCCTTGGGGATGTAGGCCACATGGGCGACCCCGGCGAAGGGCAGGAGATGGTGCTCGCACATGGAATAGAGCGGGATGTTCTTGATGATGACCATCTCGTCGTGTTTCTCTTCATGGATGGTGCGGAGGTGCTTGACCGGGTCCTCGTTCGAACCGCCCAGAATCTCCAGGAACATGCTGGCCACCCGCCGGGGCGTCCCCTTGAGCCCCGGCCGGCAGGGGTCCTCATCCACACCCTCCAGGATGAGCCGGATACCTCTTTCGATCTTCTTCGCGTCCATTTCAAGGCCTCATTTGCCCTATGGCTTTTTCCTCTCCTCTTTGAAGTATTCAATAAGGGCGAGCTGAAGGACTTTCTTGACGGGAAGGCCTTTCTTCTCGGCGACCTTTAGGCAATCGGAGAACTCGGGCTGGGCATTGACTTCGTTCCCGCCCAGAACTGCGACCTTGATGCCGATCGGCTCACCCGAGACCCGCACCTTGCGGATTTCTCTCTCTAGGACTCTTCTGTCGACGGGAAAATACCGTACGCCGATGGAGCTCGTCTCTCGGAAGACGGCCTCGATAAGCTCATCCATTGTAGCAGCATCGGCCAGGAGGGTCAATTTGGTCCCTAGCCGCCCCTTTTTCATGGTCACGGGGGTCAGAAAAGCGTCCAGGGCGCCGAGCCGGAGCGCTTTTTCCAGGAAAGAGGCCAATACCTGCGGGCTCGAATCGTCCAGGTTGGCCTCTATTTGATAGACTTTTTTTCCCGCCCGGAATTCCTTCTCCTCCCCGTAAAACACTCTGAGGATATTGGGAAGGCCAACGAAATCCCGGCTTCCCGCGCCGCGGCCGATCCCGGAATAGCTGGTCTCGGGAAAGGGGATGAAGGCTTCGGCCCAGGTGGACAGGATGGCTGCGCCGGTGGGTGTCACCAGCTCCTCTTCCGCCCAGGCCGAATAAACCGGAGCGTCCTTGAGGATCTCGGCCACAGCCGGGGGCGGCACCGGAAGGACGCCGTGAGAAGTCTTGACCCAGCCGCTGCCGACGTTTAGAGGAGAACAGAAGACTCGACCGACCCCGAGGGCCTCGGCCAGATACGAGCTTCCGATGACATCCACCAGGGCGTCGTCGGCCCCGGCCTCGTGGAGATGGACCGCCTGGAATTTTTCACCGTGGACCTTTGCCTCGGCCACGAACAGCGTCCCAAAAACGGCCAGAGAATTGGCCTTGACCGTATTGGAAAAGGGACTTTTCCGGATGAGCGCTTCGATATCGCTCCAGTGGCGCGGCCGCGATTCCTTTCCTTTTTGGACCCGGACGTCGACCTTGAGTCCCCTCAGCCCGGCCCTCTTGACGGGGCGTATCCGAATATCTACCGGGAGACGGAGCTCGGCCATTTTCTCGAGGAACTGCGCCCGCGGAACTCCGAGGTCGAGAAGAGCTCCCAGGATCATGTCCCCGCTCGCCCCGGCGGAGGCATCGAAATAGAGGTATTTCATCGGTTATTTTCCTTTCAGACTCCGCCCCGGCCGGCGAGCAGGCGTTCGTCAATGAGCGGCAGGACTTCACCCGCCTTGGCCAGGAAGGCGAAGTCGGCGCTCGAGCTCAAGGGAGTCGGCTCCGGGTTCACTTCGATGATCTTGGCTCCGTGCTCAGCGGCGAGAAGAGGAAGGGATGCCGCTGGCTGCACGTAGGCCGATGTCCCGATAGCAAACATGACGTCGCAGCTCGCGCTCGCCGCGTAGGCTTCCTCGAGCGTTTCGGACGGCAGCGCCTCCCCAAACCAGACGACATTCGGCCGGAGAAGGGATCCGCAGGCCGGGCAGAGCGGCGGGATCTCTTGAAGGGGCGATTCATAATTTTCGGCGATGGTCCCTTCTTTGGTGCAGCGCACTTCCCAGATGTTGCCGTGGAGCTCGAGGACATTCTGTGATCCGGCCCTGCGGTGGAACCCGTCCACGTTCTGGGTGATGAGGACGAAATGGGGAAAATGGCGCTCCCAGCGGGCCAGGACGCGATGCCCGGCGTGGGGCTCTTTGGCGCCGATGATTCCCCTCCGCCAGTTGTACCATTCCCAGACGAGCTTGGGGTCGCGGAAGAAGGCTTGAGGTGTGGCCAGTTCCTCGGCCCGGAACTGCCTCCAGAGACCGTCTTTCCCCCGGAAGGTGGGGATCCCGGACTCTGCCGAGATCCCGGCGCCGGTGAGGACAGCGATCCTCGGACCAGTTCGGAGGAGCTTGATGAGCTCGTCTAGCTGCTTCTCCAATTCACTCATTTGGGCGTCGACTAGGATAACCCAAAGGTGCCGGTTCTTCAAGGAGACAAGAAAACCCGGAAAACGAGAATAATGGGGGCAGGAAGGCAAAAATAGAACCGTTCCCATTTTCTTGACTTGGGCGGGCATAAATTATATATGGATATTCTTCCTCCAGGAGGACTCATGGCGCAGACAGGCAACCCCCAGCTTCCTCAAGTCGATATCGGCATCCTCGGCGGCACGGGCCTCTATGAAATTGAGGGGATCACGGATGTCCGAGAGTTGCGCCTGGAGACCCCGTTCGGCCCGCCCTCCGATGCTTTTTTCCTGGGCACGCTGGAAGGGAAGAGGGTGGCCTTCCTCAGTCGCCACGGCCGCGGCCACCGTCTCCTTCCCTCCGATATCAATTTCCTGGCCAATATCTACGGGTTCAAGATGCTCGGCGTGGAGCGGATCATCGCGGTCAACTCTTGCGGTTCGCTCAAGGAGGAGATCCGGCCGCGGGACATCGTTTTCTCCGACCAGTTCTTCGACCGAACGCGGCGCCGGAACACGTTTTTTGGAGATGGCATCGCGGTCCACATCAGCTTCGCAGAGCCCGTCTGTCCCGAGCTTGTCGGCCTTCTGTATGAGTCGGGACAGGCGCTCGCCCTGCGCGTCCACAAAGGCGGCACTTATATCTCAATCGAGGGACCGGCTTTCTCGACCAGAGCCGAGTCCAAGGCTTACCGTCTCTGGGGCTGTGAAGTCATCGGCATGACCGCGGCCACCGAGGCCAAGCTCAGCCGGGAGGCGGAGATCTGTTACGCCACTATGAATCTGGTGACCGACTATGATGTCTGGCACGCCGAGAAAGAGCCGGTTTCGGTCGAGCTCATCCTGGAAAACCTGCGCCTGAACGTCGAGAACGCCAAGTCGATCATCAAAAGGACGGTGGCTGCTCTTCCTGCGGTCAGGGGCAAGAAATGTGAGTGCAGCCGCGGCATCGAGAACTGCATCGTAACACAGAGAAACCTGATCCCGCCGGAAACCAAGAAACGCCTTCATCACCTTATCGCCAAGTACCTCAAAGAATAAAGTCATATGAGCCTCGTCATCGTCGGATCGCTGGCCTTTGACACGATCGAGACTCCCTGGGCAAGGCGCGAACGGATCGTCGGCGGGTCGGGGACCTATTGCTCTCTGGCGGCGAGCTTCTTCACGAAGCCGAAGATCGTGGGCGTTGTCGGCCGGGATTTCCCGGCGGCCGTTCTCAAATTATTCAGGGCCCGCGGCGTCGACACGGAGGGCCTGGATATCAGGCCCGGCAAAACCTTCCACTGGGAGGGCCGCTACGGATACGATCCTAACCAGCGGGAAACCATCCGGACAGATATCAACGTCTACGAGGGATACCGGCCGCAGCTTCCCGCCTCCTACCGGAAGGCCGACATCGTTTTCCTGGCCAACATCGACCCTGACCTCCAGGACGACATCCTGGCCCAGGTCCGAAGGCCCGAGCTCGTGGCGATGGACACGATGAACCTCTGGATCCGCTCCAAGCCTGAGGCCATCTGGCGCGTGCTCAAGAAGGTGGATATATTGTTTGCCAATGATGAAGAAGTCCGGATGCTGACCAAGGAGGCCAACCTCATCAAGGCAGGCAAGAAGATTTTGGCCGCTGGTCCCCGGCTGGTCGTCACTAAGAAGGGAGAGCACGGCGCGCTCGTCTTCGGCCGGAAGTTCGTCTTCGGCGTCCTGGCCCATCCCTGCGAAGATGTCGTTGACCCGACTGGAGCCGGGGATAGCTTCGCCGGCGGTTTCCTCGGGTACCTGGATAAGAGGAAGAGGTTCTCGCATCCCGACATCCGCCGGGCCGCCGTCTACGGCAGTGTGCTGGCCTCTTTCGCCATCGAGGATTTCGGGATTGACCGGCTGAAGACTCTCACCCTGCGGGAGATCGAAGCCCGCTTTCGGCGTTTTAAGAAGCTCGTCTCGTTTTAGGAAACCCTCCCATGAAAAATCATCCAGGGAATGAGATTCTGTTCATGTGTGTCATCGAGCGCCCCGCGCTGAGGTGCAGAATTCGGGCCCACCGGACGGGGCCCCGCATCAAGAGGGGGCTGCTCATCACCACCCTGTGTCTGGCCGGCCTCGCGGCTGTTTTATCATCAGGTGAAGAAGGCGGAACCGGAGTGTTGCTGCCTGACGGCCGCGAGTTTATTTCCTGGGAGCAGCCGCTGCAGTTCTCCGGGACATACTATGTAGATAACCGGAATACTCGCGCCGCTGATTCGAACCCCGGCACGAAGGAACTGCCTTTTCTCACCATTAACAAAGCGGCTCAGGTGTTGCAGCCGGGCGAGCGCGTGGTCGTCATGGCAGGTGTCTATCGCGAGCATGTCGATCCGGCGCGCGGCGGCACCGGCCCTGACAAGATGATCAGCTACGAAGCGGCGCCCGGCGCAAACGTCGTCGTCAAGGGCTCCCGGGTGGTCAAGGCCGGTTGGGAGCCCTCGACCGGTTTCAAGCTTGACCTGCCCGGGGAGGCTCGCGCCAAAGTAAAGGTCTATCATCGCCGCCTGGACGACCTCGATTTCCAGGGCTATAACCCTTTCGGCATGGTCAGCATCATGCAGGACCGCGTCTATTTGAAGCCCAAGCCGGAGGAGTTGTGGCGGCATCTCAAGCGGCGGGGGATGGTTTTCGTGGACGAAAGACGCCTCCAGCAAGTCGAGCTCTACCAAGAGCTCGGCGGGAGAGACGGCGCCTTCTGGTGTGAGCATGACGGGCTTGCGATCCACGTGCGTCTTCCCGGTGACGCTGATCCTGCCCAGCACGAGGTGGAACTGGCGATCCAGGAGCAGGTGTTTGCTCCCCGGACGCGCGGGCTCAGTTACATCCGTATCAAGGGAATCGCCTTCGAACACGCGGCCAACGCCTTCCCGGTCCCGCAGCGCGGGCTGGTTTCCTTAAGCCGGGGCCATCACTGGATCATCGAGGATTGCGCCCTGCGGCACGCCAACGGTGTCGCGCTCGACATCGGCGCCCAGGATTGGGACATGGAGCCGCCCGCCGTCATCGGCCACGCCATCGTGCGCCACAATCATATTGACGACGCGGGCGTGTGCGGAATCGCCGGGATGGCGGTCGAGGATAGCCTTATCGAATTCAACCTAATCGAGCACGTGGGCTACCAGGACGTGGAGCTGGCCTGGGAGACCGGCGGAATTAAACTCCACCAGACCAAGAACTGCCTGCTCCGCAGTAACGTCATTCGCCACACGATCCACGCGGAGGCCATCTGGCTCGACTACCAGAACACGAACACGCGCGTCACCGGGAACGTGATGGGGGATACGCTGGAAACGCTGCGGGGCGGCATTTATCTCGAGGCCTCCCACGACTCCAACATGATCGATAACAACATCATCTGGAAGGCAACCGAAGGCGCGGGGGGCGGGTCCTATGATATGCCGGCGCACGGAGGCTGGGGCATTACCGTGGATGGAAGCGACGAGACGGTCATTGCCCATAACTTGATAGGATATACCCAGGACGCGGCCATCAAGTTTCGGAACATCGAGGGCCGGATCGTGAGTGGGCGGGGCGGCACTACACGTCGGAACAAGGTTTTGAACAACATCTTCTACCGCTGCAGCAAGGCCATCGATTTCTCCAACCAAGACAACACGGCGGACGGCAACCTCTATACGAAAGACTGGGGGGAAGTCCGCGACGAGACCCAGCCGGTGGGTCGCGGGCTGAACTGGATACCCGATGCGGGCGCGACTTTGCATCTTGATCTGGAAGCCTGGCAGAAGTTCTTTGGATTTGACAAGAGCGGTGCTTACGCCGACATGAGCATTGAGGTCGATCTCGACGCCCTGACTATGACCTGGACAATCTTCGGTGCTGTTCCCCAAGCCCCGAGCGAGAAGCACTTCCAGCGGGATCTTGTCGGCCAGGCGGCAGGAGAAGTCCGCAAGCCCGGCCCACTCGTGCGGGTGCCGGACACGCCGACCAAAGTGAATATTGATCCCCGACGGTAGGGGATAAGAGTTCGCTTTTTTACAGGGGACGAGTTTCCCTGGACCTAAGCCGAGAACCGTAACTGCTTATCCTGCTATGACTATCGAGTTGCACCTTCACACAATCTGCTGAAAGGGTCATCGCCAAACGAAATACTCTTAAGCTTCTCCCTCGACGTGTTTCGATAAAGACATTATTAGTAGTCCTTTTAAAACATGATTTTGATCCCGGCACCTGCTTTGAGGCCGCCGAGGGATATCGGGAGATTCCCTATATCGGTGCCGGACTTGTATGAACCCTTTCCCGTGACATATCTTCCGTCCAAAAAGAGGGCAAAATTCCCCGCCAGCTTTAATCCCAGACTCGCGCCGGCATTAAATCCGATAACGTTGCTCTTCACCGATGCTGTCGAAGCCGTAACGGTGGCCTGCGTATATGGATAGCTTCCTTCGGCAAAAGAAATATCGGTTATGATATCGGCCTTTGTGAGCATATAACAGGGTCCCCCATATATATCGATCCCGAATTTCCAAACCTCCAGAAAACACATGAGGTTGAAATAAAGATCGATAGCGTTAATCTTCAATGAAGCCGCTTCGATTTCTCCCGATCGCGGAGAATTCATCCAGAGGGGGTGCGGGATGGAGGCCGACGTCTTTTCAGTCATCCCCCTTGAGGTCGAGCTGAACCCTACAGCCACGCCAATCAGGCGAGCGAACCTGAAGCCAATGGCAGCATCGATCGAATTGCCTTTGTTCGCGGTGTAACCCAGGCCGTATTGGGCATTCTCATAGTAGACCGTCCGGCTAATGTTCAGGCTCTGGCTTTCCTGCTGGAATCCCATCTGATACTGAAGGCGCAGGAAGATCTTCTTGTAGGGTTCTTTCGATGGCTCCAGCGACAGTGCTTGTCTTGGCTCTATTTTTGTCGTAGGGGGAATCCTCTCTTTTTGCACCGGCATCTCTTTTTCTGCCGGGGGCGGTGTGACTTGCTCCGGGGGGATCACAGGCGCCATTTCCTCGACGATGCTCTGATGAATAAAACCAAAGGCCTGAGTTTCCGCCTTGGGGAGTACCACTTTGTACCATGACCCTGTTTTGTCTGCGACCTCAAGGAGAGTCCCCATCTTTACTGTCATTATGATCGGACTCTTGATGCTGGGCGACTCACGAACGTTTGCCATTTCCACTATCACCCGCACCATAATTTTGGGAGAGGCCTCGGCAACTAAGCCCAGAACGCTCACCAAAGATAACACGGAAATAATCCATTTGGCATATCTCATGGCTGTCCCCCTATTTTACGATATAGCCAATAGCCCGGATGGCGTTGATGGTCTGGTTATATTCACCTGAGCTGCCTCCGTAGATCTCAAAGGACGATTTGAGGAGCGCATTGGCGGCGCCCAAGAAGTTCGTCGTCGAAATCATGTGATGAACCCAGGCGTTGTAAAATATTGTGATCGCTTTGTTCAGGCCGATTCCCTCCACGCTAATACCGGAAATCTTATTGGTTCCTCCATGAGCCAGCAGATAAAAGGCGTGGGGAAAGATGGTGCAGTTAAAATGGACATTGCCATTATCGATGACATAGCCATAGCTGTCATATAACGTTGGAATTTTCTGAGAAATGTGGCAAGGATCGGGTAACCACCATTTTGGGGGAAAACCTGCATTCTTCAACTGAGAATTGACGTTCGGATCGGACAGGCACCGGCATCTTGAATAGCTGAATGTCCGGTTGGCGTCCTCACCATTATACCAATCTGCTTCGTTGTAGCCTTGCCCTTCGGGCTGGAAGGCATACTCGATGGCGGTGCCCATGATATCCGAGAACGACTCATCGAGAGCTCCGGATTCATACAGGTATTTGAGTTGGGCGTGATAATGCGTGACGGCATGAGAATATTCATGACCCACGACATCAATCGCCGCTCCATTGTCCTCCGTGGTCCGATAGGGCTCTAAAAAATATAGCCCCACGCCGTAGAGCGAATTGGGATCAGAATGCCAAAAAGCGTTGTCATACAATCCTTCAGCTTTAGAGAACACGTGGCCGAATGCATCCAATGGCCTGTTATTGCCATTGAGGCCCTTGAGTTCCAATGTGATGAAGTAGAAGTCATAGGCATAGCCTATATAGGTGTGGATGTTGACGATATTATCACTCGGCCACGTATTGTCCGCCGAGGCTGAGACATAGACCGTACTTGGATGGGAATATTTGGCATCAAACGTTTTTTGGACGAACGGCCTGGCGGCGGCCAGATCCATCAAATAATACTGGCTCTGGTCGAGGGTGGTCGGAAACTTTAAAGTGTCGCCGTGCTGGCCCTCGCCGGTACCGATCGTCAGTTCATCCTGGATAATATTGGTGAAATGAAGGAAAACCGTCCCGTTTTCGGCATCGACCAAGACGGTCTCATTGAAGAGCTTGCCTTCCATATTTTTGACGTGCAACTCGTATGCGAGCCGGAATTCGTGGTCATTGAGCGGATAGATCACGAGTTGAGTTTGCGTTGGGTCCTCACGCAGACCTTTGATGTCGAAATAGTCCTCGAGCATCCCCACTATCTCGGAAATCGAGATTTTTGGCTCAATATCGATCTTCGGGATCTTGAAATATTCGCCGTCATAGGAGAGAAACTTCCCGTTCCAGATATGCACAATGATCTCGCCACCCCAAACGCGGAGGCCACAACAAACTTGGTCATAGCGACTGTGCTCAATGCCGGTCAGGGAATGAAGGTCGGTGCTTTTCAGAACAAAATTCCCCTTGTCGACTTCCGCTTTGAAGTAATTGTAAAACGCCGCTTCCGATTTTGTGTCCGAGACCGTTTGCGGCTTAGCTGGATCGAATGCGAACTTGCCTCTGGTTTCGCTGGCGAAGAGAGCAAAACTCCAAGCGATCAGAGCAAAAAATAAGAACAATTTTTTCATGATTCCCTCCTTTTTTAGGTTTTTTATCCGGCTTTGCGGAAAGCCTCGATAAAAAAGTGCGGAAGCACATCAGCCTTAAGAAGATGTCCAGTTGTCATGTTGCTGGTGTCCGGATTGAGCGTTCGGCGGGGAGTCAAATGATCCTGCTTTTGAGGCAAAAGCCTTTCACCTTCTGAATTTTTTGTATCATATCCCATGAAGTGCTGTCAAGCATAAAAATGATACAGAAGTTACCCCAATAATTTATATATCAAAGAGGAGTCTTTGAACGAAGTAGGGTAGGGTATGGGCGGTGGCAGTGCCGGCTTTAGGCCCTTGGTTTGACTGAAGAGGAAGCGTTTAATCCCATCAGCCAGGGCGTAGAGTCGAAAATCCGGAACTCCAAAGACCCGTCGGGCCGCCCTTAGCACATGTCTCATTAAAACACGCAACTTTAGCCTGAGCCCGAGATAGACCGAGGTAAAGTAGGACACCGCTATCACCAGCGCCATCATGTTCTGCAGCCTCACATAGGTCAGGAGCCGGATATCCTCAAGCCGATAGCTCTGTTTTAAAAAAACCGGATCGTTTCCCCCACCCTCCACCGACTCAGATAGGCCGCTACCACTTGCCAGAGCGACTTCCGACTCCGCGTGATCGAGAGGTCCGTCAACAGCATCAGAGGCTCTGAACCGAAGCCTCTCTCCACCACCAGAGTCAAGAGCTGCATCCGCTCTGGAAGATGGACTTTCCGATATCCGACCTCAAGACGGAGTGGTCTTTCTTGGTCTGACTCCTCCCTGGTCACATATTCCATAAAGAGCGATGGACATTCGTGAGCCAGCATCAGAGCGGATTGCCGACTGCCGCGCTTGGATCCCAGAGACCATCTCGGCGGTAAACGTCGTAGAACCTTCGGGAAGCCCACTGAAAGTTCCTCCGAAAACTGGAAAATCTGCGCTCGTAACATGGAGGCGATTCTAGCACAATCCATATGGGGTCTCCTTTGGAAACTCTCTTAGCGAGAGTTTCCGTCGCATTAGACTCGGAGGCCCCCTTGTATCTAAAAAGTTACCCCAAATTTTGCCCATCCAGATGATTTTCTGTGTGAACGGAAGACAGTGAATAACTGAGCGAAATTTAAGGCCTATTTTTGAGGTAAGTCCTGGAAAGTATTTTTTTGCGGTTGTTAGGAAAAGACGAAAAGTGAACTGTTATTAAGTTCAAAACTGAACTCGGGGAACGGCCTTAAAGGGATAGATTACACCTTGAATCATCCTCTCTTTCCACCAGACTCGGATTTCTACGTTCTGTCTGGATAGATTCGGAACCAGATGAGGATCGACCTCTTCACCCGTGGGGACATGTTATAGCGGACTGTCCTATGTTCCTGCCCTTCTTGAAGCGATAACCTGGGATCTCGCCGGTCGTCGAATGGACCTGAAGGTGGCTGTAGCGATGAACTTCTTCACGGAGGACTTGACGGATGTCCTCGATGGTCGAGAGCTTTTCAATGGCAGCCGTCCGGACGAAGCGGTCTTGAGGCCAGCGATAGGAACGCTCGATCTTGCCTTTCGCCTGTAGTGAGAGGGCATAAGTGATCTCCATCCCCAGGCTCTGGAGCAACTGTTTCCACTGCGGTTCGGCCTCATCGGTCCTGAGGTTGAGTTTCTTCCAAAAGCTGTCTCGGGACTGGACGAAACGGAAAGCTCGCAGCGAGTCCACATAATAGCGTAAAGGCAAGCGATGTTTTAAGATCAGGGCCTCAGACGTCTGGATATAGGCCCAAGTGGTCTCGGCCTTAAAGAAGTCGGCATAAAGAAGCCTGCGGCTGGAGTCGTCGGGAGAGCTCTGATCAAAACCCATTTTTCCTGGGCAGAGGGAGACCAGCGATGATGGGGAGCGTCATTATGGATCAAATCGCCGATGGCCGAGGTCAGGACCTGCCGATCATGGATTTTTTTCTTAGGACGTCCCTGATGGCAGCCCAAGGCCTTCGCCCGGTTGATAATCGTCAGGACAGAAAGTCGAATCCCCTGCTTGAGAAGTCGGTCTCGGATGGCCGAATAGTTATAGGTCGTGATGGGCAGCTCCCGGTCCTCAATCAACGACTTATCGAGCCAAAGAGCCTTCCCGATCTCTTCCTCAACTTCCGGGGAGAGCTTGGTCGGCGGTGACCGTTGATAGGCGAATGCAAACTTCTCGGGATCCTTCCGCTAGAGCTTGAGAAGAGCAAAGAAGCGCGTCTTCCCAATGCCGAGTGTTTGCTCAATAGCCGTCCGATCGAGAAGACCTTCAGACTAGCCGCGCAAACCATTCCTAGCATGTTCCGCTGCAAATCGTCTGCGCGCCTGTTCCCTACATTCCTCCTTCCGGAGGACTGTATCCCAGGTGTTCACTTTTCAACCTTAGATAACAGGCGGTTTCGATCCGGGTTGACATACCAGATCTGGCAAAGCTATTATGTTTTTGCTCCGAAGTTGCGTTGAAGATCAATGGCTGAGCAAAAAATACGTTATCTTTCAGGCTGGTATCCTCAAGAAAAAGGAGAATTTCTGAGTTTTCGATGGATGAAGAAAAGGGCAACCGTTGAAATCTTCGGTATTGGCCCCCCCATCAAGAATAGTTTTCTTGTGTTCATCAGCGGACACCCTTTCCTCAACCGGGCCAATCCTCTCCTGACGCTCAAGACGAATGGGAAAACCATCGGACAAGCCGAAATAGGACATTCCAAAAACACGTATTTATTTCCCCTCAAGTTGCGGGGGCCTTCGGTTCTTCTAGAGCTGGAGCTCGATCGAGTTTTCGAAAATGACGAGGGAATTGAAGACAGAGAATTGGGGATCATTGTTTATAAAATTGCGGTCCATAGCCTGGGAAAACCTCCGTTGCCGCTCTCTCTGGAACTCGAAACAACGACCTACTGTGATATCAGTCCGCCCTGTGTGATGTGCTACTCCCGGGTATCTCATACCCGGGATGTTCAAGAAAATAGAAACCTGGACGACACAGTTTTCGAAAACATCCAGCCGTACTTGAAGGATTTCGAAGTGATCTCTCTCCATGGCATAGGAGAGCCTTTGGCCGGCAAGAATTTGTTCCCTATCCTTGAGTCGATCGACGCAAAAAAAACGAAGGTTCAGTTCAATAGCAATGGGCTTAACCTCAATGAAGACCGAAGCAGGAACATTGTTGAAAAGGGACTGAGTTTGATCAATTTTTCGGTGGATGCGGCAACCGCGGCCACCTATAAGAAAATTCGACGGGTCGATTTTAATAGGGTGATAGGCAATATTCGAAGGCTTTCCGAGATAAAAAAAGAAAAGTCAACCCAATATCCTGTCATAGAAATGAACATGACCCTGATGCGATCCAATTTTGAAGAAGCGACCCAGTTTGTGCATCTGGCCAAGGGACTGGGAGCCGAAGGTGTGCATTTCGGTATTCTCAACAGGCACCCCGACGATTATGTCGTGCAGAATGATGACTTCGTATTCCGTTATCACCAAGAAATGATCGATTTGGGTTCCCCGGAACTCCGGGCGAAAATCGAGGAAGCGCGGGAGGCAGCCAAAGCCCTGGGAATCAAATTGTACCTCGACATGCCCAAGGACTAAGAGCATGAAAAAAATGTTCTGCTCCAAACCCTGGGATCACGTCTTGATTGAGATCAACGGGGACGTTTATTTCTGCTGCTATTCAAACAGACCCAAAGGGATGATCGGCAGCCTTCAAACCAACAGCCTCGTCGAAATATGGGAAAGTCAGGAAGCCCTAGAAATAAGAAAAAGGATGATGGAGGGGAAGATACCCTTTGCCTGCCTGGACTGTGAACTCTTCCGATTTGATAAAAAATGGATTTTGGGCCTCAGGCACCTCTACCTGAATTCTCCGCTCCTAAAACTCCTCTTAGGAAAATCGGAAGTGCTTAATTCTCTCAAGAATTACCTAAGAAACGTTCTTTTTAATGTCGCTAATCTGAGAAAGTAGATCCTCAATTTATTCCAACCCCAGGACGGTTCGATAGGCGAAGATATCCAGAAAACCATGGCCGCTGATATTGAAAGCAATCGCCTTTTTTTCGCCGGATTCCCTGCACTTATTGGCTTCGTCGATGGCGCAGCAGACCGAATAAGCCGATTCCGGAGCCGGAAGCCACCCCTCTGCTTCCATGAACAGCTTGGCCATCTCAAAGATGTGTTTTTCGTCGCGGGGGTAGGCGACCGTATCAATATAGCCCTTGTTGCGCAAAAGGCTGATGATCGGCGAACAGCCATGGTAGCGCAGCCCGTCTCCCTTAATCGGCTCCATATCCGTTTTGTGTCCTAACGTGTACATCTTCAGCAGGGGCGTTATTTCGGCATAGTCCGCAAAGTCATATTCATACTTTCCCTGGAGGTTGGGAGCCGCGTCACTCTGGGCGGCGATGAACTTTATTTTCTTGCCTTTCTTCAGGACATCTCCGACAAACGGCAGAGCAAACCCGCCGAAATTGGAACCTCCGCCAAGGCAGGAGATGACCAGGTCCGGATAATCATCAAAAAGTTCGAACTGCTTTTGGGTCTCCTGGCCGATGATGGTCTGATGCAAAAGGACGTGATTCAAGACCGAGCCCAGAGAATAGGTGGCCTTGGGGTCTTTTTGAGAATCCTCCAGGCCCTCGGAGATGGCGATCCCCAACGACCCCACGTGTTCGGGGTTCTTGTCGTAGAGAGTCCGGCCAAATTCCGTCATCGGGCTGGGCGAGGCATAGACCTTTGCACCCAAGAGTTTCATGAACGTCAAGCGATCTTTCTTCCAGTTATAAACACTTCTCACCCAGAAGACGGTACACTTGAGGCCGGTTATCGCTGCCGCATAAGCGAGCGCTGTTCCCCATTGCCCCGCCCCGGTTTCGGTCGTCACTCGTTCAAACCCCTGCTGCTTGGCATACCAGCACTGCGCCAGGGCGGTGTTGACTTTGTGGCTTCCGGTCGGGCTGAAGAATTCGCTTTTATAATAGAGCCTGGCCGGTGTCCCCAGTCTTTTCTCCAGGTTGGTGGCCCTGAAAAGAGGCCTCGGTCTTCCGGCCTTGGCGTAAAGGTCCATAATGCCGCCGGGGATATCAATCCATCTGTCGTTCGAAAATTCTTGCTTCAGGCATTCGCCGATCATGAGGTTCGGCAGGTTTTGCAGGCGGGAAGGCCCCTCTTTGGGGTCCAGTGGCGGTGGCAGCGGCTCCGGCAAATCAGGCAGGATGTTATACCATCGGGTTGGCAATTCATCGAATTTCAAGTTGACCATGCTTTTCTCTCGCGCGATCATGCAGCCGCCTCCTTATCGGGTAACGATGAGGAACTGACTGTTCGCTTATAGCACAGGATAAACTTCGGGTCAACTCGTATGCAGGAATGGAACTGGGGAGAGTTTCAGACGATGAGGAAGGTCATCAGAGCGCTTTGATACCAGGCGCTCCATCTGGCGGATTGAAGAAGCCTAAGGCTCAGTTGCCCGACCCCTCCACTACCTCGACGACGTTGACGACCGGCCGGAGCTGATAGGAGTCCTTTTTTCCCTTCTTGATGATATGAATCGAATTCTTGGCGTCGAGGTCCAAAATAATCTGGGTCATGCCGCCCTCGGCGACCTCGAAGTGGAGGTGAGTCTTGATTTCATCAGAAGGGACAGTGAGGGGATATCTCACATCGGACGGGTCCGGCGCGCCAGCGGGTCCGAAGACGATCTCCCCCGAGATGACGGCCATCCGGATCTGATTGTAGGTTCCGGCCGGAAGCGACGTGGTAAAAGTAAGGGGCATTGTCTTCAGGACGAGGAGGTCGATGTCCTGCCCCGCGGAGTTCTCCCAAACGGTAGTGAAGCAGTCCTCTTCATCATCGCATGCTTTGTGGACCCGGATGTTGCTGATCTTAACCCAGACATTCTTGGCGTCATCGACAGGCGCGTCTTGGAGGGTCAGTCGCAGAAAGCCCATCGCTGTTCCGGTACCCGAATTGGACGTGTCGTTGTTCCCGTTCGAGTTGGACTGGTTGTCGTTAGCGAGCTTGGAGGAATCGGGGTTACCGGTCGAAGAGGGGGACTGGCAGGACATCGTCCAGGCCAGGAAAACCAAACACAACAAACCGACGAGAAAGCTTGCCTTTTTCATACCTTAACTCCTTTTCCTTTTAGTCGTCATTATAGAGAAGAGTTTGAAGAAAGTCAATATTTGGAAGAAGGGCTGGGGGGCGGCCTATTTAATGCGATAAAACCACATCAGGGGAAGCCAGAGCTGATGGGCGTAGGGAATGCGCTTGTGATTGACCAGGACTTCGGTCGTCTCGCACTCATGGACGAGGTTGAAGAGAGCAAATAGCTCGTCGGCCTGAGGCGGCGCGAAAGTGGCCGAGTGGCGGATCCATTCGCCGCTCCCTTCTTCGGAATAGCCGGGATTCCTTTTAGCCAGGTCGACGGCCTTAGCGTAATCGGGCGATGTCTTATAGCCGAAAACCAGGGTGATTTTGAATTCTTTAGCCTTGGTGCTCGGATGGAGGATGTCGGCGAGCTTCTCTTCCATCGCCTTATCTTCACTCATCGTCCCGTTTATAAGCCAGGGCAGGGATTTTGTCAAATCGGCGCGGCGGAAATTCGGGGACATGAACCGAATTTCAGAATTCGGTATCGTGTCCCCCGAATTTCCGGCTTTTAACCAGGACCCGGTTATAGACCGCCAGCCCCAGCAAGGAGGCAACGCCGATCCCGGCAATGATCAGCCACATGGCCACCGGGTTTATGGCCTCGCCCGCCTTGGTCGGCTCGGAGATGAAACGCTCGAAGAGACGGCCGCCCAGTGGGCCGCCGAAAAAGCTCCCTATCGCGATCGGTAAATTGGCATATCCCAAGTACAGACCTTCCTGTCCCTTGGGTGCGATGGCGCCGATATATTCGTAGATACGAGGCGAAGCCATCATCTCGCCGACCGCCATCGAGGCGATGGAGACGATGAGCACCATTCCCGCTGCCGGGAGAGCCAGGCCGAGCAGGCTCACCTTCTGGGTCAACTCGGGGAGAAATAGCGCTGGCAGGACATTGAGCAGCATCCCGGCCGTCGTCACGCCGACACCCAGCAGGATGGACTTGACCGGTGTCCACTTTTTGACAATCCGGGTGATGAGGAGCTGGAAGCAGACGATCATCACCGGGTTGGCCAGGGTGTAGATCTCGACCGGAGCGTTCGGGTCGATATACCGCAGGAATAGCGGCATGAGGTTATAGAGCTGGACGTAGAGGAACCAGAAGAGCCCGATCACGATGAGGAAGAAGACGAACCTGAGGTTGCTGAGGACGACGAAGATGCCCAGGACCGCCTGGCCGACCGTCCTTTTCTGGACTTTTTGTTCGTCCTTCTTCCCGTCGCTGACGTACTCCGGTTCTTTATACAGGAACAGGACGACGGTGAGGCCGATAAGCGCGAAAATCGTAGCCGCATAGGTGAAGATGGCCGGGATGCCCAGGTTGGTCCGGATGAAGTAAGAGACTCCCCGGCCGGTCATCGAACCGATGTTGATGATCATGTAGAAAATGCCGAAGCCGAGGGTTGCCCTCAGGCCCGAGGTCTTCTGGACCGTGCCGGCGATGCAGGGCTTGACGACAGACCCGCCGACTCCGATGAGGACGATGCCGATGATTGCCGGAACGGTGTAGTCGATCGCCGCGGCGCCGGAATGTCCCGAGAGCGCCGGCCAGAACCGCTGGATATTCCCCATGACCATGTAGCCAAGAGAGATTATGACCAGGGAGACCGTGAGCGACCGCTTGAATCCGTACTTATCGGCCAAGGTGCCGGAAAGGACGGGAAGGAAGTAGATAAGGCCCCAAAGCACGGACCCGTTGAGGAGAGTGGCCAGCGCCGGGCGCATGCCCAGCGTCTCATGAAGGTAGATGACCATGAAGGAGGCCATTGAATAATAGGCCGCGCGCTCGAAGAGCTCGATGGAGTTCGCCGTCCAGAACGAACGGGGGAATTTTGGCTTCGGAACGTTTTTTTCGAAGTCCGACACGGGTTCCTCCTTAAAGAATCAACATGCAGTCGCCGTAGCTGAAAAAGCGGTATCTTTCACGGACTGCTTCCGAGTATGCCTTCAGGACCAATTCCCTGCCGGCGAAGGCGGAAACGAGCATCAGAAGCGTCGACCGGGGGAGATGGAAGTTGGTCAGCAGCCGGTCCACGGCCTGGAATCTGAATCCGGGATAGATAAAGATGCCGGTCGAGCGGCTTCCGGAGCGAAGGCGGCCGTCCTGCCAGGCGCTCTCGAGCGCGCGGACGACGGTCGTCCCAACAGCGGTGACCGGCCTGCCCTCCTTTTTAGCCTGGTTGACCAAACTTGCCGATTTGGGGCCGATGGAGTAATCTTCCGAGAGCATCCGGTGGTCCTCGACCCTCTTGGCTTCCAAAGGCTGGAACGTGGCCTGGCCGACTTCGAGGTTGACCGGGCAAACCTGCACGCCTTTGGCCTTAAGCGATTTTATTGACGCCGGCGTAAAGTGAAGCCCGGCCGTCGGCGCGGCGATCGCCCCTTCTCTGCGGGCGAAAACAGTCTGGTAGCGTTCCAGGTCATAGGCCCGGAGATCGAGGTCAGTTTGGGCCCGCTTGATGTAGGGAGGGAGGGGTGCATATCCGATGGTCTGAAGCTCTTCCAGAACTTGGCCCGACGAGAAACGGAGCAGGCGCTTTCCCCTGGGCTCCATTCCCACGACTTTTGCTTCCAATCTGGGGGAAAAGACTATTGTCCCCTCCGGCCGGACCCTCTTGGCCGGACGGCAGAGGACTTCCCATATTCCCTCTTGCTTTTCCTTCAGGAAGAGAAACTCAACGTCGCGTCCTTCGGCTTTCCCCCACACTTTGGCCGGAATAACCCTGGTATTGTTCAGGACGAGGACATCTCCCGGACCGAGGTATTCAGGCAGGTCCTTGAAACGGGAGTGGAAAATCCTTCCCTCCCGCCGTCCAACCACCATCATCCGGGAGTCGTCCCGGTTGGGGAGGGGTTTTTGAGCGATGAGTTCGGGCGGGAGGTGGTAGTCGAAATCCGAAACCAACATCCTACTTAAAGAGCTTTTTCTGGGTGCTGGGTTGAGCGGCAGGCGTCGCGAGCCCGAGGTGCTCATAGGCGCGCGGCGTCAGCTTCCGTCCCCGCAGGGTCCGCTCGAGGAAGCCGATCCTCATCAAGAAAGGTTCATAGATGGATTCGATGGTATCCTTTTCCTCGTCGATAGCCGCGGCGATAGTCGTGATCCCGACGGGCCCGCCCCCGTAGTTCTCGATAATGGTGTGGAGGATCTTGCGGTCCACTTCGTCGAGGCCCAGCGAGTCCACCTCCATCATGTCCAATGCCTGGTTTGCCTCTTTAGCCGTGATGGTTCCGTCGGCCTTGACGTCCGCGTAGTCGCGCACCCGGCGCAAGAGCCGATTGGCTACGCGCGGCGTTCCTCTCGACCGCCGGGCGATGTGCTCGGCACCGCCGTCGTCGATGGCCACGCTCAGGAGTTCGGCCGACCTCCGGATGATCCTTTTCAAATCCTCATCCCGGTAGTAGTCCAGCCGGTGGATGATTCCGAACCGGCCTCGGAGCGGCGCCGTGATCCTTCCGGCCCGGGTCGTCGCACCGATAAGGGTGAATTTCCTGAGCTGCAACTTGTGGCTCCGGGCGCTCGGGCCTTGGCCGATGATGAGGTCGAGGCTGAAGTCCTCCATGGCCGAGTAGAGAAGTTCCTCCACCGAAGGGTGGAGCCGGTGGATCTCGTCGATGAAAAGGACGTCTTTTTTCTGAAGGTTGGTCAGGATGGCCGAGAGATCGCCTGTCCGCTCGATAACCGGACCGGCCGTTGGCTTGATGGCGACGGCCATCTCCTTGGCGATGAGATAGGCCAGACTCGTCTTGCCCAGTCCCGGCGGCCCGTAGAGCAGCACATGGTCGAGCTGCTCGCTCCTTTTTTTGGCGGCTTCGATGAAAATCCGGAGGTTGGATTTAATCGTCTCCTGGCCGACGAACTCATCGAACGTCCGGGGCCGGAGGCTGTCCTCGAACTGGATGTCCTCTCTTGTCCGGACAGGAGTCAGAACGGCCGGCACTTTCTGGTCTCTCATACCCTGGCCAGCTTCCTCAGGCACTCTCGAAGCAGGTTTTCGATCCCGGCCTGGGGCTTGAGGGCCCGGATGGCCTGGTCCACGACTCCTTCGACTTCTTTGCGCCTGAACCCCAGGTTCATCAGAGTCGAGATGAGGTCTTCTTTTTCCTTCGATCCCCTGGTCCCCAGCACTTTTTCTTTCTTCTCGATTTTTTCCTGGAGCTCAAGGGCGATCCGAGTGGCCAGCTTCTTGCCTATCCCCGGGATCAGGGTGATCCGGGCGACATCGCTGTTTTGGACGGCCTCCTCGAGATCGGCCGGACCGATACCGGAAAGGACGTTCAGGGCAAGCTTGGGCCCGATGCCGGAGATGCCGATGAGCTTTAGGAAGAGTTCCTTTTCTTCGCCCGTGGTGAATCCGTAGAGAGCCAGGGCGCTGTCCGTCAGATGGGTGTAGATGTGGAGCTCGCAAGGGCTCCCCTCATCGCCCAGCCGGAGATAGGTGGAGAGCGGGATATGGGCGCAGTAGCCAACCCCGCCGATATCCACGACGACCTGGCCCGGCGTTTTCTGGTGGATCTGCCCCTTGAGGTAGGCGATCATCGTCTGCCTCCTCCGGCCGATTCTTCCACGGCCCGCTGGAATATCCGGGTGTTGAGGTGACAGATCGCGGCCGCCAGAGCGTCCGACGCATCGGTCTCGACTTCTCCTTCGATGTTGAGAAGCGCTTTCACCATGGTGTTAACCTGCTGCTTCTCGGCTTGGCCGTAGCCCGTGACCGCCTTCTTGATCTCCAGGGCGGAATACTCAGAGAGGGGAAGGCCGGTCGAGGCGACGGCTACCAGGACGGCGCCCCGCACCTGGCCGAGGGCGATGGCCGTCTTGATATTCTGAGCATAAAACGGGCTCTCGATAGCGACTTCGTCAGGGGAATGGGCGGAGATGATCTCCTCCACCCCGCGGGCGATTTCGTTGAGCTTCAGGTGAAAGGGGAGGCGCCGGGACGGCTTGATGGTGCCGAATGTCCGGACCGTGTAACGGGTTTCGTCGGAGTCGATAATACCGAACCCCGTGGACTGACTTCCGGGGTCGATGCCGAGAACCCTCATGAAGCGTCTCAGGCCGAGAAGCTGGCGATCTCC